>OGDQ01000935.1_pt1 | contig 19763 bp, 24 predicted proteins | sample 1570451 | NCBI WGS metagenome assembly OGDQ01 (sample SAMEA2582171, study PRJEB24529) | metagenome | biome: Human gut stool | place: China | collected 2011 | reverse complement strand
ATTCTGACATCAGGTCTGGACGATGATTATTTTGCCCGTTCGCTACAAGCTGTGAAAGAGGTTACCCCGGAAGAAATACGGGAGTTGGCAGGCCGCTATTTGTGTAAAGAGAGTTTAAAAGAGGTCATTGCAGGTAAAAAGTTAGCATAAAAATCTGTCAAAAGAAAGTAGCTTTAGTGTATAAATTGTATATTTGCCAAATGAAAACAACAAGATACATCTATACAGCACTCATTTTAGCGGCTCTTTCGCAAGGGAATGCTGTCGCACAAAATAAAGGTGGATTCTTCAGCAAAGTGCGGGACACCTTCTCAACAGAAATCAAGATAGGAAATTACACGTTTAAAGATGGTTCCGTATATACCGGAGAAATGAAAGGGCGTAAGCCAAATGGTAAAGGAAAAACCGTTTTTAAGAATGGCGACGTTTACGAAGGGGAATACGTGAAAGGTAAAAGAGAAGGATTCGGAGTTTACACCTTTCCGGATGGCGAACGATATGAAGGACAATGGTATCAAGACCAGCAGCATGGTAACGGAATCTACTATTTTATGAATAATAACCGTTACGACGGTATGTGGTTTCAGGATTATCAGCATGGTCCGGGTACGATGTATTACCACAATGGAGATATCTATGTGGGGGATTGGGTGAACGATAAACGTGAAGGTAAAGGTACCTATACCTGGAGAGACGGTTCCAAATACGTCGGTGACTGGAAAAATGATAAGAAAGATGGCAAAGGCGTATTGGTATGGAACGATGGGTGTAAATATGATGGCGACTGGAAGAATGACGTTCGTGAGGGCAAAGGGACCTTTGAATATACCAACGGTGAAAAATACGTAGGAGACTGGAAAGATGATCTGCAACACGGAAAAGGCATTTTCTTTTTAGGGGGTGACCGCTATGAAGGTTCATATCTACAAGGAGAACGAACCGGTCCGGGTATCTATTATCATGCCAATGGAGATAAATATGTAGGAAACTTTAAAGACGGTATGCAGGACGGTGAAGGTACATTTACCTGGGTTAACGGTGCTGTATATGAAGGTGAATGGAAAGATAATAAACGTAACGGACACGGGATTTACAAATGGAGTAATGGAGACGTGTACGAAGGAGAATGGAAGAATAACCAGCCAAACGGCAAAGGCACTCTTACTTTGACGAACGGAACCAAATATAAAGGTGGTTTTGTAAATGGAATGCAGGAAGGTAATGGTGTGGAGGAAGATAAAAACGGGAATCGCTATGAGGGCTTTTTCAAACAAGGTAAAAAGAATGGCCCGTTTGTAGAAACAGATAAAAACGGAAAAGTGATTCGTAAAGGCACCTATAAATTCGGACGACTGGAATAATTAAAATAGAAATTAATAAATAAAAAAACGTAGAACTGAAAAGTTCTACGTTTTTTTTATTGTCTTTGATTCTTCTATCTTTTAGATAATGTATTGTGAGCTGATGGATTCATTGTTCATCACACGTTTGATTGTTTCGGCAAACATATCGGCAATGCTCAACTGTTTTACTTTGGCACATTTCTTAGAGTAAGGAATACTGTCGGTAAATACCATCTCGGTCAGTCCTGATTCCTGAACACGGAATGAAGCCGGATCGGACATTACACAGTGACTGGCAATGGCACGTACAGAGTTGGCGCCGGCTTCAAGCATGATGTTGGCAGCTTTGGTAATGGTTCCGGCTGTATCGACAATGTCGTCTATCAATACTACATTCTTGCCTTTTACATCACCAATGATCTGCATAGAAGCGACTTCATTTGCTTTTTCACGTGATTTGTTACAAAGTACCAGAGGTACACCCAGATATTTGGAGAATGTACTTGCTCTCTTTGAACCACCAACGTCAGGAGTTGCAATCACGAGTTCATCCAGCTTCAATGACTGAATATAGGGGAGGAACACAGCCGAAGCATATAAGTGATCCACCGGAATATTGAAGAAGCCCTGAATCTGGTCTGCGTGCAAATCCATTGTGATCAGACGGTCGATGCCTGCTACTGAAAGCAGGTCTGCTACCAGCTTGGCGCCGATAGAAACACGTGGTTTATCTTTTCTGTCCTGACGTGCCCATCCGAAGTAAGGGACAACTGCAACAACGCTCTTTGCAGAAGCTCTCTTAGCTGCATCAATCATCAGAAGGAGTTCCATAACATTGTCGGAATTCGGGAAAGTGGACTGAACCAGGAATACATGTGCGCCACGAATTGACTCTTCGTAAGAAACTGCAAACTCACCATCAGCAAAGTGGGTGATGTTCATGTTTCCTAGAGGACAATTGAGGCTTGCGCAGATTTTTTCTGCCAGGTATCTCGAATTAGTTCCCGAGAATACCATAAAGGGTGCTTTTTCGCTCATTGTGTGTAATAGTTGTTACCTATTGGTTATAATTTGCGCGCAAAGGTATGAATTATCTAGGCATTTTAAAAGACTTATTGTAGAAAAAATTGTAGTTTTGCTACCTAAACACTAATTGTATCTGAAAGAAATGAATCCGCGTTTGCTTATACCACTCTTCTGTATGTTGTTGTTGACGACATTTTTCTCTTGTGTCGATACAGCTCCGACTAAGGAGGTACAGCACATTGATTCGCTAAATTCACGGGCTTATATGTACCGGTATAGAGATCTGGATTCTTCCTGCAAGGCTGCATCGCAAGCGTACAAAGAAGTTAGCATGTACAGTCAGGGGAAAGCGGAAGCATCCAATAATCTTGCTTTTTGCGCTTTTATGCGGATGGATTTTGATACAGCTGAACGCCTGCATAAAGGGGTATATGACCTGACGAAAAATGAATTGGAACTTTTGATTGCCGACATCGGATTGATGAAAATTTATCAGCGGACGGCCATGAACAAGGAGTTTTATGACTACCGGAACAGTGCAATCAGGAGGATGAAGCGGATTGATGAAGAAAATAATCTGTTTGTCGACCGTCACGAGAGTGCCCGATTGGATTATGCCTTTACAGAGTTTTTTATCGTTTCGGCAGTTTATTACTATTATCTGCAACAACGTACCGAGGCTATGGCTTCGCTGAATGAAATACAATTAAATGAAGACTTGGCGACTGATACAAATCAAATTCTTTATTTCCATTATATAAAAGGTTCGGCCGGACTGTGTGAGGGTAAAACACCGGATGAACGAAAACTTGAAGAATTCGATGAGTTATATACAACCTGGAAAATGGCGTCGGAGCAAGGATATTTGTATTTTGAAGGAAATGGTTTGCAAGGACTCACCAATTTAATGGCATCTCAGGAGAGTTATGAACTATTTCTGAACAGGCGTTCACACGCTCTGACAAGGTTCGGCATACCAGTGGATTCATTGTTACCGTTGCGTTTGGGGCAGATGGCACTGGAACGTTTTCGCAAATATAACGATCTTTATCAGATAGCGGGTGCGTATGTGTCGATTGGTAAATATTTGAATGCCCACGGACGATATACAGAAGCATTGGATACATTGGCAAAAGCTTTGGACTGTGTGAACCAACATCATATGTCATACTATCATTCTGTGGCGGATACGCTCGACAAGTTACAGGTGTTTGTTCCTAATAAAGATGTGGCATATACAGAAGTAACCTGGCTTGGAAAAGAAAAGGTGAAAACCGGGCCGGAATGGATTTCCAGAATACGCGAACAGTTGAGTGTATCGTATGCTTGTCTGGGAATGAAACCGGCGTCGGATTATAACAGAAATGTTTATTTGGATATTTTGCGGTATACCCGTCAGGATAAAGAATTGGAAAGCCGCTATCTTTCATTAGAACAAGAGTCCAGACAATTGAACGTGGTATTGTTTTTCGTGATTATAGGACTTATACTGGTGACTGCCATGTTTTGGCTATTCAATAAGAGATCAAAAGTACGGAACCGGATACATATTGCACGTCTACGGCAAACTTTGGATGTTTGCCAGAAAATCACAGCTTCCATACCGGTGGATGTAACAGATGAAAGTGAAATCGTATACGCTATCTCGGAATCTATTCAACCGGATATGGAGCAATTGTTCGGTGCTACAGAAATCCGTATCGGGATAAGAAATGAAGAAACGGGAGACATCGAATTTAATGGAGAATGTGAGAGTGAACAGACTGATGAACCCAAGTCGATCGGAGAGGTTGGTATCGGGTCAGTATTTAATCTGTATGTACCTGATAAAACGGAACCGATCGGGATTCTGAAACTATTTACCTGTCATCGCCTGAATAAGGATGAGCAGGCATTGGTGAAAGTTATCACTCCCTATATTGCCTGGGCATTGGACAATGGAATGACATTTATTTCATTGGGGGATGAACGGAATAAGTTGGAAAAACAAAGGTACGTCTACGAACAGCATATTGCCGGGAACAAACGGCAGAACCTGATAAAAAAATCATGTCTGGCCATTGTGGATGGAATCAATCCGTATATAGACCGAATTATCAATGAAGTTCATAAATTGACGGAAAAGGGCTTTATAAACAACGATCGGATAAAGAAAGAAAAGTATCAATACATCGACGAGTTGGTAACTACAATCAATGAATATAATGATATATTGGCTTTGTGGATTAAGATGAAACAAGGTTCGCTTAGTCTGAATATAGAGAATTTTGAATTGAACGAACTCTTTGAATTGATAAGTAAAGGACGTAAAGCCTTTGAAATGAAGAAACAAAGGCTTGAAATAGAACCTACAAAGGCATTGGTGAAGGCTGATAAAGCGTTGACTTTGTTTATGATTAATACATTAGCCGAGAATGCCCGAAAATATACTCCGGAAGGGGGTATAGTGAAGATATATGCTAAGCGGACTGATGAATATGTTGAGATTTCCGTAGAAGATAACGGACGCGGACTTTCGACTGAAGATATAACGAAGATTATCGGTGAGAAGGTTTATGATTCCCAATCGATAGGGATGAAAGACAATCCGGATAAAGAAGAATTGAAGCGGAGTAAGGGCAGTGGCTTCGGATTGATGAACTGCAAGGGAATCATTGAAAAATATAAAAAGACCAATGATCTGTTCCGAATATGTACATTTAACATAGAAAGTACATCGGGCAAAGGCAGCCGTTTTTACTTCCGACTCCCTCCCGGAGTCCGTAAAATAATCGGGATTTGTTTATGTCTGGTCGGATTATTCGGCTTCTTCTCCTGTCAAGGCGAACCGATGCCTGAAAAACTGAAAGATATTCCGGTAGATTCCGTAACCTTAGCAGCTGAAGCTGAATATGAACGTCTGTTGGACGAAGCATCCAGATTTGCTGATACAGTTTATTATTGCAATGTTATAGAAAACTTTGAACTTGCGTTGCAGTATGCCGATTCAGCATTAAACCGGCTCAATGCACATTATAAAAAATATGCCCGCCATCCCCAACGATTTATGAAATTGGTGGGAAGTGGGATTCCGGCCGAACTGGAATGGTGGGTAGAACCTTATAATACGGATTTTCATGTGATACTTGATGTGCGTAATGAAGCATCTGTTGCCTTTTTGGGACTTAAAAAGTTGGATGCTTATACTTATAATAATGTTGCCTATACGGCATTGTATAAATTGACAGGGGAAGATCAGTCATTAGAAGGCTATTGCCGGCAATTGGAACGCTCAACAACCAATAAAACGGTAGGAATTATCTTATGTATCCTCTTATTGGTGGCATCTCTCTGTGGTTACTATCTTTTGTATGTTCGTAAAAGGCTCTTGAACCGATTAAATCTGGAACAGGTTTTGGAAATCAATAAAAAGGTATTCGCTTCTTCATTAGTGCGCACACAGGAGTCGGCGGAAGCTTTACAACGCGAAGAAGATACATTGAAAGAGATACCACAACGAATCGTAAACGAATCATTCGACTCGATGAATGAGCTGTTGACTATAGAATGTTTGGGGATTGCTGTTTATAATGAAATGGGACATCGGCTTGAATTTGCTTCCACTCCCCGTATGGATACACCTCCGGAAATCATACAGCAGTGTTTTGATAATCAGACTTATCTTTCGGACGGAGATATGCAAGCATTACCTTTGCTGGTTGATGCAGGAGGGAAACATCAGTGTGTCGGTGTATTATATCTGGAAAGACAGGAGGACAGTATGCAAGAAGCGGATCGTTTGTTGTTTCAGTTAATCTCCAGATATGTAGGCATTGTGGTGTTCAATGCGGTTGTCAGACTTGCCACAAAATACCGTGACATCGAAGCGGCACACGAGGAGACCAGGAGAGCTTCGTGGGAAGACAGTATGTTGCATGTACAGAATATGGTGTTGGACAACTGTCTCTCGACCATCAAGCATGAAACAATTTATTATCCAAACAAAATCAAACAGATCATCGGCAGGCTGAATACCCACTCCCTATCAGGAGAAGAGGAAAAGGAGTGTGTGGAGACTATCAGTGAATTGATAGAATATTATAAAGGAATCTTCAGGATATTGAGTTCTTGTGCTTCCCGACAACTGGAAGAAGTAACGTTCCGAAGGGCTACAATTCCGGTTACGGATATAATGGCATATGCCGGCAAATACTTCAAAAGAATAAGTAGAGGGGTTGACTATAAGATAACATTGACTATAGAGCCCCTTGAAGCCAAAGTCATTGGAGATATCAATCAGTTGCGTTTTCTTATAGAGAACCTCATTGATGAAGCCCTTTCTTTCCATCAGGATGGAGAATTGGTTTTAAAAGCCATTATGGATGGAGAATATGTTCGTTTTTTGTTCACAGACAGAAGACGTGAGAAGCAAGTAGAGGAACTGAATCAATTATTTTATCCGAATCTGGCACGTATGACTTCAGGAGAGAAAGGTGAACTACGAGGAACTGAATATCTGATCTGCAAACAAATTATTCGTGACCATGATGAATTTGCCGGAAGGCGTGGTTGTCGCATTAATGCAGAGCCGGCACAGGGAGGAGGATTCACGGTCTATTTTACAGTACCCAAAAGATAAAAAACTAAATATACATAGATAAAATAGTATGGAAGATAAGAAATTTAAAGTAATTATTGTAGAAGATGTAAAACTGGAACTGAAAGGAACAGAAGAAATATTTCGCCATGAAATACCCAATGCTGAGGTAATAGGTACGGCAATGACTGAAAATGAATTCTGGCCTTTGATGGAAACACAATTACCTGATATGGTGTTACTGGATTTGGGATTGGGAGGCTCTACAACAATCGGTGTCGATATATGCCGGAATATCTTTAAACGTTATCCGGGAGTGAGAGTCTTGATATTCACCGGAGAAATTTTAAATGAGAAGCTATGGGTAGATGTGCTGAACGCCGGAGCAGACGGAATTATCTTGAAAACAGGTGAATTACTTACCAAGACGGATGTACAGGCCGTAATGGATGGGAAGAAGTTGGTATTCAATTATCCGATTCTGGAGAAAATAGTGGAACGGTTTAAAAAATCGGTGGCTAATGACGCTAAGCGTCAAGAGGCTGTCATCAGTTATGATATTGATGAATATGATGAACGTTTCCTCCGCCATCTGGCGTTGGGGTATACCAAAGAAATGATAGCTAACCTAAAGGGTATGCCTTTCGGAGTGAAATCGTTAGAGAAGCGGCAGAATGATCTGATCGGAAGGTTGTTTCCACAGGGTGAACGGGTAGGAGTAAATGCAACCAGACTGGTGGTCCGTGCATTAGAACTTCGTATAATTGATTTGGACAATCTGGAAGCAGATGAAGAGTAAATGGCGTATGCCACATCCGGCAACGATGTTCTTCCTGTTTACGCTGGCAGTCATCTTTCTATCCTGGATATTCGATATTTATGGATTAAGGGTGCAACTACCACAGACAGGAGCAGAGATTCGTGTACAAAGTCTGCTGAGTCCGGAGGGTATTCGCTGGATGTTGCGAAATGCAATTACTAATTTCACAGGATTTGCACCATTGGGAATGGTGCTAATAGCAATGTTTGGTATCGGGGTAGCTCAACATTCCGGTTTTATTGATGCTTGTGTCCGGCAAGGGGTGAAAAATCGAAAAAATACCAAGAGGATCATCCTGTGGGTGATTATTCTTGGATTGCTATCGAATATAGTAGGAGATGCAGGTTATATAATATTGCTTCCGATAGCAGCCACTTTGTTTTATTCGGTAGGATTAAATCCGGTAGCGGGAATTATTACCGCATATGTTTCGGTTTCCTGTGGCTACAGTGCCAATGTAGTGCTGAGCACCATGGACCCATTAATTGCCCGTACGACACAGGAAGCAGCCATTGATTCCGGAGTATATCAGGGAAATACGGGACCATTGTGCAATTATTATTTTATGTCTGTCTCTACATTCGTCATCGGAGTCATAATTTACAGGATAACCTGCAAACGACTGATTCCTTCTCTGGGACAATATGAGGGGAAACAGATATTTGAAGGCTATAAACAATTGTCACGCAAAGAACGCCGGGCCATGACAATGGCAATCGTTGTGGGAATGCTTTATGCTGCAATCATTTTATGGGCCACTTTTTCTTCCTGGGGTATCTTGCGTGGAGTAAATGGAGGGCTGATACGTTCACCATTCATTATGGGGATTTTGTTCTTATTGTCTCTGGGAGCTGCTATTATGGGAATGGTCTATGGGTTTAGTTCCGGACGCTACCGTTCGGATAACGATGTGATAGAAGGATTGGCACAACCCATGAAATTATTGGGTGGCTATCTCGTTATTGCCTTTTTTGCAGCCCAGATGTTTGCTTGCTTGGAATATTCACATTTAGATAAATGTGTGGCTATCATAGGTGCCAATTTACTGTCTTCTGTGCAGGCAGATCCTTTATGGACTTTGATTTTATTTATATTGTTCACCGCAACCATTAATCTGATTATGGTTTCTGCTACTGCTAAGTGGGCATTTATGGCATTTATCTTCGTACCGGTATTTGCACGAATGGGGATTGAACCGGATATGACACAATGTGCTTTCCGGATAGGTGACAGCGCAACTAATGCTATCACTCCATTCATGTTCTATATGCCTTTAGTGTTGACCTACATGCAACAGTATGATAAGCAAGCCACTTATGGTTCACTCTTAAAATACACTTGGCGATATTCGGTATATATACTGATAGGCTGGACAATGTTACTTTTTATTTGGTACTTAACTAGCTTACCTTTAGGATTATAGAATATATATGTGAAAATGTAAGTAAAAAAAGACACAGATTTTTTTGGAGATTTCAGAAAAAGCACTACCTTTGCACTCGCAATGAAGGATGGTTCCGTAGCTCAGCTGGATAGAGCAACGCCCTTCTAAGGCGTGGGTCAAGCGTTCGAATCGCTTCGGAATCACAAGGTAAAACCGCAAACGTTTAGCTATCAAACGATTGCGGTTTTCTTATTTCTAATTCGCACAACATTTGCACAACTTGTATTGCCCATGTCTGTTAGGGATTCTTAATAGTACATTTATACTATCTGGTTTCTGTAGGATGGTATTCCTGTTGATGAAAGCCATAGGTCAAAAATGACTATTGGTGAAAATCAATTGTTTTGCTCGTTTTCCGCTCGTTTTTCCAGTTCCACGCACGCACGTTTTTAATGGTTCAGATTCTTTAGTTCTCTTTGCGCACGTGCGTGTATGGACTGTGTAAAATGTAACATTCTCGACCATTTGCGCACATGCGTGTACATGCGCATGTGAACACATCAGATAATTCACTTAATTACGCCATGCACACGCACGTATGATACTTGATTTAATTGCTTTAACGCAGAAGAAGCGCAGAGAAATCACTTTCGATGCACCTCTATGACTTTACCCAAATGATATACTATCGTCCAGAACGCATAAAGATTACATCGTATTAAATGAGGTTCAAAAGAATATCCGGTAACTTCAACTATCGCAGTATCACGTTCTTTTGCGTAACCGACTGCCAATGCCAGGCACTTATATTTCTTCGGCATGAACGGAAAGTTGCCGTTGTTGTAATCATCAATGAAATATTCTTTACCCGGTTCTGTAACTTCGGGATTGAGCATATATTTGCCGCTTGCATCTTTCAGCAAATACCGGTCGGCGGTAATGCCTTCTTTGACTTCTCTGTATTCAGCTTTCTTCGTACCGGCAACGATCTCATCAAAATAAACCTGCTTGATAGGCAGGTAAAGAGTTTCTTCTTTGTTCATAATCGTATTAGTCCGTAAATATATGAATTAACCCGGTAACATTTGTACCGGGCACTGGTTATTCTCCTAATGATTTTATGATGTTGTCCGCATTGTTTAGTGTGGTAAGCATATCTTTGGCCTCTGTGTCAGAAATGAACTCACCGACCCAATTATCAATCACATAAGAAATAATTCTCTGTATGGTAACTCTTTCTTTATTTGCATCATCTTTATATTGAAAGCGTTCTATCCAACCCTTTGCATTTTCAGATACTTCTATTTTAACTTTACTCATAAAACATATTCAGCTTATGGCAAGCAACGTACATCATTGCCAGCCCGGTTATATTACTCAAACAATATTCGCTGTTAGTTGCCAGTAGCAGGATAATACCTACTACCAGCAAAAAAATATATCGTTTCATAGCTCAATACTTGCGTGATTTACCTCTCTGAACCTATGAAGCATGAAAGCTGATTCTATGCTACGTATCGCAATACGGTGGCTTTTGTTTGCTACATCAATCAAAACAATGAACTCACTCAGGATAGCATCTACATAGCCGGTTATTCCATTAAGGCAAACGATGTCATTCAATGCAATGCTTTTTACCGATTGTGCTTCATAGTCGGCTCCATTAAATAACATTTTCATCTCTCTTTTGATAATGCGGTTAGTAAATCGTTGTAGTTTGATAGCGTATCAATGGCATCCGCTAACATCTCTTTCTCTGCATCCGAAGCGTGCATTTGATACATGAACATGATAACAGACATTGCATCACAGATAGAGGCTTTATAAGTGTTTACACCTCCGTTACTGTTATCTCTCAATTCTTTAATGAGAACTTGTGCTCTTTCATTCAGAAACATGGTCTTTTGTATTTAGGCGGTTCTTAATTTCTTTATCTTCTTCGTCAAAGGCTTGACTAACAATATCACGTCCGATAACATCCCCTAAGTCAGTTATTATTTTAGTAATGCTTTCGCTTGCATCTGATATTACATTTGATGGGAACTCTTCGATATTGAACGCTTCATCATTTTTAATGTAGGCGTTGATTTGTACACTCAATTCGGTTGCAGTCCTTAGCATATCTGCAAGTTGTTCGTTAATCGCTAATGGGAAATACATAGTTTATATCTTATTTAGTTTCTACTTCTGAAAGTTCATTCACCGTACCTAACTTGAATCTGCAATTATCAAAATCAATCCCGGTTAGCCCTAACGGAGTTTTGCGCTGATACCAACATTCATCTGTTAGCTCTTCTGTTCTTTTGGCAATCTGTAATAGAAAGGCTATTTCATCTTTGTAAGAAGGTGTATCTATATCATCCGATATTAATACTGCCGTAGCAAGATTCACTAAGTTTGAAGCCAGCAAATGAATACCAGCTATATTTAAAATATCTTTCCCATACATTGCAAGGGTGTAAACTTGGTCTGCTGTCAGACCGCCTAACTTTTCTCCGATTTCTGAAAATTCCATGTTGTTATATCTTTGTGGTGGGGTAATTTGAAGTTACCCCACCGGGTTAATTATCCGATTAAATTCGCTACTTTAAATGACCTATAAGAGGCTTTCTCGTTATCGTAATAAGTTATAAGGCTCTCGTTCTTTTTACGCTCTGTGCCCTTTGTTTTGGGCATTAAGCCCTCTTTCAAAGTACCCCATGCAGTACGTACTTCACCGTTCAGTTTCTGGTAGTAGAACTTTACTACGCCTTTCTTTAAAGCTGCTTTTAGCTTTAGGACTTTCCAACTCTGTTTCATAGCCTCAGCCATTGAAAAGCCGTACACCTTAACCAGCATCCAAGCCTGCTTCATTAACTCTCTCATTTGATTTTTGAAATTCGTTGCCATAATCGTATATCTTATTAGTATTTATACCCGAAATAATTTTCCCAAAAGTCGATTTCAGCCTCAAAAGAAGCGATACACTCTGATTTGCTTTCTTCGTACATGGCGAATACTTCTGCTTCACTCATTGATAATACCGTTTGGTATTCTCTACACATCTGGTTTAAATCTTCTTTTGTCATGGCTGTAACGTTTTAATTTTCTTTTCTGGCACAAATGTAATATATAACGGTACAACAAACCAAATAAAAAGAAGTGTTTAACATTACTTTAACTAATAAATGTACCGTAATAGCATTGCATTTAATAAATATGCCTATATTTGCATCGTAAACTAAAACATTACGATATGGATTTAAGAATAAAAGAAGTTATAAAGGAAAAGGGCATGACTATAACAGAGCTTGCTGATGTTATGGGAATCAATCGGGTAAACTTATCTAATATGGTTAATGGCAATCCGACTTTTGAAACGTTGAATAAAATAGCCGATGCGCTTGGTGTTCCTGTAACCGAGTTGTTCGAGCAACCTAAAAAAGACGCTCTTTCTCTCACTTGTCCTCATTGTGGTAAGTCAATAACATTAAAAGCTGAGTGAGTATGAATACAAACGAAATAGATAAACTAAGCCTTGTCAAAGCCCATGCCTTGTTTGAGACTGGAGATATAGATCGTATCGAAGTGGGAACAATAAAGGGACTATGTGACATACATCGTTACCTGTTTGATGGGCTGTATAACTTTGCCGGGAAGATACGTACCCTGAATATAGCAAAAGGCAACTTTCGATTTGCTAATAGTATGTATCTTGACGTTATACTTCCTGTTGTTGAGAAGATGCCCGAAACGACATTTAACGAGATAATAGCGAAGTATGTTGAGATGAATATAGCTCATCCGTTCATGGAGGGTAACGGAAGGACTATGCGTATTTGGCTTGATATGATATTAAAGAAGAATCTGGCAAAGGTTGTTGATTGGCGTAACGTAGACAAGCACCTGTATTTGCAAGCGATGGAGCGAAGCCCTATCAATGATTTAGAACTGCGTACTTTGTTGAATCAGGCACTTACCGACCAAATAAATGACCGGGAAGTAATATTCAAGGGTATTACACAATCTTACTATTATGAAGGTTATGAACCTGAGTAATTGAAGCGCAGTTAAAGTAATATCAATAGTGTACCGGACTTGGCTCGGTTGCTGGATAGGATAGAGAGAGGAGAAGTAGTATTAAAATACTTGCTATCTTAAAAAAATGATATCTTTGTCAAGGCATGAATAAATATGTACTAATTAAAACATAAAAATTATGGCTATTTTTTTAAGTATTTTCAACAATAAAGGTGGTGTAGGTAAAACCACTTATATGTATCACATTGGGCATATACTTGCAGAAAACGGGAAAAAGACTTTACTTGTAGACTGTGACAGTCAATGTAATTTAACGGCTTATTGCTTGGATGATGATGCAATCACCAATAGTTGGAGTGATGAAGGAAACAGTATTTATCAAGTAATAGATCCCATCTATCAAGGTGTTGGAGACTTTCGTAAACGTGAACCATTAGAGTTACAAGAAAATTTGTATTTAACACCTGGAGATTTAAGGCTCAGTACATTCGAAGATAGACTTGGTGATACTTGGAATAGCGCAAAAGGAGGTAGTGTTCCTGATTTACGTTCACAGGTAGCCATCTACAGATATTTGCAATGGTGTACTGAAAGATTGGATATTGATGTGGTTATGATTGATCTAGGACCTAATCTAGGTTCCTTAAACAGATCTATATTAGGCGGAACGGATTATTTTATTACTCCATTAGCGGCTGATTTGTTTTCAATTCAAGGAACGCAAAATTTAGGGAATAAATTAGTGCATTGGGCAGAAGAATGGAACCAAATTAAAACAGCGTATAAAGGTAAAGAGTTTAGTTTGCCATCTGGTAAACCCAAATATTTAGGGTATGTTATTCAACAGCATAATGTGAGAAACAATGCGGCAGGAATGACTAGAGGTTGGAAAATTTTTGCAGACAGAATAGATGCTGCTGTGAGAACCAACTTAGTTGAACCTTTGACTCCTTTAGAACAAGTCGATATAAAAGATGACTATAATTTGGGTAAGATACCTAACCTGCATAGTTTAATACCTTATTCACTGGAAGCAAGAAAACCTGTATTTAAGTGTACTTCTGCTGATGGTTTGAATGGTGAACATATAACGAAAGCTAGGGATAGTCGAGAGTTATTTAATCAGATAATAACAATTATAAATCAATTAGAAACGACATAATTCAATGTTAATAGGGCGATAGCCTTAATTCATACCCCCTGCCTCGTAATTCACGGAGCAGGGGAACTTTCTTTCATCCCGAAGCAAGCCCTTTGGACTTATCACCGGAGATGTTACGTGCATACCGGTTAGCACTTCCACGAGGTACCATTCTACCTTTTCCCATACCTTTCAGTATTTGACCGAATGAATTGTTTCTCGCTTCTTCAAAGGTCGGTCTTTTGACCTGTGCCCTCTGGGTTGTTTGATTTCTTTTTCTGACTCAGCTAAGTTTTTAAAATTACACATCAAATATACGAATTATTCCAGAAAATCCGGTATGTCCGGAAAGCCAAAATCATAGTCAGGTATTATAATCTCAACATGAGACACTTCTTCTGCCGCTTTACCTGCCATCGTTTTCAGCTTCTCATACGCTTTTTCTGTCTGGGCATCCGGTTTCTTCTTACCTTGTGCTTTAGCGAGTGCCCAAAGAGCCTTATTCCTTGCTGATTTCTCCGCACGACTGCGTTTCCACCGTTTGGAACGGTAAGCCTCATAGAGCATAACCCGAAGTAGTTCTGTATTCTCTACCGTCAAAGTGATAGAAGAACCGTTCATTTCAATAACAACGTTGTCGGGTTGTTCCTGGGTAATCTGGATTCCGTCTTGTATTACTTTTGTTGGTCTCATATGTTTTCATATTGCCGGGTAGATCATCCGAAGCAGACCTACACGGACTGTTATCATTCGTACTTCTTTTGCATATACTTCTGGACTTTCTTCTGTGCATGTTCGCCATGACGAATGCACCATGCAGAGATACCAAACTGTGAATCTCTGGGATAGTATTCATAAGTCTGCCCATTTTCATCTTTGTATAAATTAGACCGGAACACTTCAAAATACACAATACCTTCCGGTGTGGTTCTTCGGTAACAATACATCCGGTTACTTTCGTTTTTGGCTACCAGTTCAAAGGTGTCACCGTACTTTTAAATTTGTCCTTCAATGGTGAAGGCTTAATGCACTTTAATTCTTTCATATTCTTATCACGTTTTAAAAATTAGCCGCTTTCTCCGCAAAGACGAACATCCTATTACCTCGCATGGAAAAGTGGCTTAAATCTATTCTTTCCACACTTCACATATAAAACCTAACTCTCTTAACTCGTTCATCCGGTATTCTTGTAATGGTCGAGGCTTTTCACCCGGCCGCTTGACTTCTACAAAAAAGGCTTTACCATCCTTCAGTACCAATAAATCAGGAATCCCGTTTTTATTCGTGAGAATCAGCTTCACTACATAATAGCCTTGCGCCTCCAGTCGCTTTATGATACGAGCCTGTATTTTACTTTCCAGTTCTGCCATGACTATCTCGCTTTCTTATTGAACCATGAAAGGGTAAAGTCCTGCTTTCCGTGTACTGCATCCAATATCTTACTTTCAATACCACAATCAGAGCAGAGGAAATAAACATCTGCCGGTACAGTACGTTCTTTCGATACAAGCCTGTTTCGTCCCTGCTCGTATGACAGAAAACTGAACTCCAGATTGAAGAATATCAAAGCATCAGCCGTATCAAGTCGAACTCCTTCACGTGCCCGACGAACCTGTGAGATAAAAACCTTATCCGTTGATAATTGAAACACTTCCGGGCTATCCGTCCAGTTCTGGAAAACAGACTGCAATAACTCCGCTTCCGATTGGTACACATAGAAAAGTGCGACCTTCTTCCCTGCGAACTGCTTACGGACAAATTCAGCTTTGCTTTTATCAAACGTCAAATGAAGCCCGTTTTCAGCAATTACCGTACCGGATGATAACTGATGCAGCTTGGTGAGTAACTTAGCCGGAGTGTCGCCTAAAATGGCATTACCATCTATTTCTACCATCAGGTTATCACGCATGGATTTTATGTATCGCCCGGTCCGGTCATTCATTGGTACTGATAGTATATGCTCGTTTATGTTCACCTCAAATCCGGCTTGTTCCTGTGAGTAGCTGATGAACAAGTCTTTTGTGTCCCGGTCTATCTTCGCTTTGTCCGCATGGCTGTAATCGTTGATTAAATAACCGTTCACTTTCTTCTGCTTCACGTTCACATAGACCTTTGCCCACTTGTAGAAAGTCTTGTACTCTTTCCACGGAGAGGATGAACATACCCAGAATTGGTGATATAATTGGCTGTAACTTTCTGGTGATGGTGTGCCGGACAAATACAAGACGGGCAACCCTTCGCAAATGGCTTTTATTTCATTAGCTCGTTTACTTGGTTTAGGATAAGCACCAAGTGAGTGAGCTTCATCAATAATCACAAGATCATACTTTCCTTTTGCTTTATGGCAACTTTCATAGTTGACAACATCCAGCTTGAAAGACGGTTTCAATGCTTCATAATCAGTTTTAATACTTGGTATAGCCTTTAACTTAGTGATGAATAAGACACTTTCAGCATCGAAGTTATCAGCGGTAGACAATGCTGTGATAGTCTTACCCGTCCGGCATTCCATTGATAGATAGCAGCAACCAAAAGCGACCAGTTTATATACCGCTTGTATAGCTATATTATTTTGATATTCTCTTAATTTCATACGTTTACGTGAATTTGGTTAATAACTCCTATTTCAGTGGCATAAACAAGAACTTCGCCTACTGTCATTCCTCTTTTTGCGTGGCGTTCTCTGAGAAGTACATCGGCGACATCCCAGTTGTCCGGCAAACCTTCACACGCCCGACTTACGGTTACATCTATGTCATTGCTCCTTAGGATAGCTGCTTTTTCTTCCCATTTTGCCAGCATCCCGGCATCAGGGTACAAGACTACTCTTTTGCCGGATAACGGTTGAAAAACGGTTGTTTCCGTCCATTTGCAGCCATTGCAACCGCCCGTTGCTATCCAAGTTATTTCAGGCATCAAAATAGAGCATATAAGGGCTGACTTCTCACTTTCGACAACTCCAACACGGGCAGCGTCTTTAATCAGGTGGCAACCAAAGAAAGTTTGCTGCAGGTTGGCTTCGTAGTTTTTGAGAAGCGTTTTGCCTGCAAACCAAATTTTATCCATCGGTCGAGTGTCGGGCATATACTTTTGAGCCTTGTCACTCCATAACTCTGCCTGGTCCTGCTTCTTCATCCGCTTACCAGTGGCAGGATTATATGCCATTACTTTCAATTGACATAGCCGACCTTTATCATCAATCTGAGGAAAGGTAGTTGCTAACCCGTCGTTATTCTTCCAGTGTCGGGATGTTCCTACACGATAGGCATCAAAGACACGGTTTGCCTCAGCATTACCGAACTCTTTAGCCATGAACCGGAATAGATTGTTTTTACTTCGGTGAGTATCTGCTGCTAATAGCGTCGAAGGCAAGTAAGATACCGGAACCACTTTAACCGGTTCCGGCTGTTTCCAAGTTGAGAAGTCCGTCCTAGTATTGGTCGGATGTTCCTTGAAATATTCCGCCGGTGTCAGGTGATAGCCGCAACGTTCCCGGTTGCAACGACCGCATGATTCATCAATAGGAACATTTCTTTCATCAACATAAAGAGTGAACTCTTTCTTGTGTCCGCACTGTGGGCAAGTATGCCGGGAGTTCATACCGGTGTATTTTTGGAGGTGATATTTTGCTTCATTCATAGCGGTACTACTTTTCGGTGGTGAAACTAAAAGCGTATTGCAACAAGATGGCAAAAGTGAGATTATCAATAAGAACGGACTTATAGGCTACTATTGGAGATTCGCTTTCAAATTCTCCCCCTCTGTCAATCTGAAATTTATTAAACTTGCTTGAACTGGACAGACAACCATCACTGATTGCTATGTACAAATCGCCTTCGGATAATCGTGCCTCTGCTTCTTTGATTGAATCCATGACATACTTATCAGGTGTCAATTCATACATGAGGTGAATTGTTGGCCCATCTTCAACTTTGGTGCATATTGTAATTTTTGTATCTATTGTAGGAATGTTATTTTCAGCTTTCATATTGGTTTTGATTTTCATTTAAAATTCAGATGATAAAAATAGGTGTGGTGTGGTATGGTACATCCCCTATAGGGGGTACTACCACACCACACCCTATTATCTGTGGTATGGTAGTGTGGTAGAGTACCACACCACACCTTAGAAGGGTAATTCTCCCTCATTGATTTGATATTTATCATACGGCTTGCCTTCCAGATTTTTCAGGTACTCCCCCTCGATATAGTAATCAATGAATTTTCTCGCAGGTTGGTCGCTTACCGTAAAGTTCTCCATGATAGCACTGGTCAGTTTCCTTTTTGATACTGGTTCAGAAGCGGCTTTTCTCAAGAAAGACAAATGCTGTTCCTCTGTAAAATCAGACGGTTGCTTGCCTTTTGATTGAGATTTGCCTTGATTGGGATTCAGAGCCAAATTCTCAAAGGCTGTTCTGTCTCCGGTTTCACTGAATACAAAGTTTTCATCCATTTTCAGCACGAAAGAGGATTGTTTATACTGACTACCAAGATAATTGCCTTTTACTATGCAGAAGTGGCGTAGCTCAGGATTCGTTCTATCAACACGCAGCTCTATACCAAGTCTTACCGATGCTTCAAGAGACTGACTACCTACAAAGTTGTTCTTTGACGGGGTAAGGTCTTCCGTTCTCTTTCCTGTGTGGTGGAGAAAGAGGAACAAACACGAATATTTTTCTGCCAGAGCCTTAAACTTATTGACAAATGCTCTCGTTTGTGCTGCGTTGTTCTGTTCTTTCCCGTCAAATACATCTGAATAGGCATCAACTATTACAAGGTCGGCTGGCTCGACGGAAAGTTCGTTGTCAAGTTCTGAAACTATGTTCTCGGAGTTGAACATGAAGCGCAGATTCTGTAAATCATCCACTGCATCTCCATAAGTCTTTTCATGCTTACTAAGTAGGTACGAAGTGGCATCTTCGTCATCTTCTGTCGCAACGAATATACAAGAACGATGAACGCCTTTGTATTTCCAGCCTAAGAAGTCACGACCTGTTGATACTGAGATTGCCATGTTTCGTAATAGCATAGATTTACCAGCATCAGAGCTTCCGGCGAACAGTGCAACACCCTTGCGGGGAAAGACTGGAGTAAACAACATTGGGATTTCTTGCACCCCTCGTTTTATCAAATCGGATGCACGCCTTATCTTTCGGCTGGAATCCTCGTTCTGATTGGTAGATTTCTCAAATTCAGCGATAATCTTTTTCGTCGCTTCACTCATTAGGACCTCCTTTCCCTGCTAACCAATAGAGCTTGCAGCCATTGGATAAACGACAGTCCTCTATTTGCCAACCTTCTTTATTCCGAAGGACGGAGATAAACTTCCTGGCATCATTCGTCCCTGCCAAAGAATTAATTTCTTTAGCGGTAAACTTGCCACCGGATGAAAATAGTTTGCGTACCGATTGGATAAGCCGTGCGGAATCAGTACTTTTGTCTGTATAATCGTG
>OGDQ01000933.1_pt1 | contig 19780 bp, 17 predicted proteins | sample 1570451 | NCBI WGS metagenome assembly OGDQ01 (sample SAMEA2582171, study PRJEB24529) | metagenome | biome: Human gut stool | place: China | collected 2011 | reverse complement strand
GGAAACAATAAGGGAAAGCTCACCTGCGATAAATCCAGTGTTTTCAAGGGTTTGCAGAGAATTTAATAACAAAATATAACAGTTATTTAAATTCCCTAAAACAGGTGAAATCTCAATCGGAATTTACAGGAGATGAATATGAAGATCATTTGGATAGATGGTACTTTTGGAATTGGAAAGTCTGCTGTTGCTGCTGCGATTGTTAAGAAAATACCACAGGCACATCTGCTTGAATTCGATGCATTGCAAGAAAAATATAAGCCAACTTCAGATTCTGATCGTTTTGGGAAAAGATATCCAGAAGCTAAAAAATATTTGGTTGATGCTTTCGTTGATGAAATAACAGAAATAATACAAGAAGGAGGTTGCAACTGTTTAGTCACTCCAGTTGCATTGATTAATGATTATTGCAATCAGAAACTTATAGATGGCTTCGCAAATATTGAGAGTCACCATTTTATATTAACGGCCAAGAAGGAAATCCTACATCAACGCATAAATAACCAAGAAAATCGAGACATCGATTTGGCAGTAACCTATATGCCAGAGGCAACACAGTATTTAAGTAATCACTATTATGATGCAAGCATAATAGATACGTCTAACATGAGCATTGATAGTGTTGCAAAAGAAATAATTGAAAGCATAACTCGGTAACTTCCTGTTTATAAAACTGATAAAGGAAAGCAGGTGCGTTTTTATGGATAAGATTACAACAATCAAACAAAGTGCTAAGAGTATTCTCACAGGTAATATCGAATCGGCAAAGAATCTTATAAATAAGGAATATCCATTTAAGAAGTTAAAACCGGAAGGAAGAAGCTATACTGATAAGGAAAAGTATGAGCAGTTTGTAAGAGACGGCTTTATAGACAGATATAGTGGAGAAAAGCTGGTTAATCCGGGATTATTAAAGGTGTTGTCATTTTATATGCCGGATACATTTCCATATCAGAGCCATTGGAAGATGGAGGAGTGTCACAGTGCCTACTGGGAGCTGGTCCCAACAATTGACCACATCGTTCCTATTGCCCTTGGAGGAGAGGATAACCCTTCTAATTATGCAACAACTTCAATGCTTCATAATTCAGTTAAGAGTAACTGGACATTAGAGCAGCTAAACTGGAAACTGTATCCTGCAGGAGACATTAATGAGTATGACGGGCTTACAGGGCTTTTCGTGAGACTTACAGAAAACGACCTTGAGCTTTTTGATGATCCATACATAAAACGCTGGTATAAGTTATCTGTGGGAATGAAATAGAGACTGTTCCTAAATGTATATAACAATTGATTGTAAATGAAAGAGATAAGAGTATGCATATATATGTAGATGCTGACGCATGCCCTGTGATTGGGATAGTTGAAAGAATAGCTAAGAGTCATAATATTGTCGTAACGCTTTTGTGTGATACTAATCATTATCTTACATCAGACTATTCAGAAGTGGTATATGTGGGTGCCGGAGCTGATGCGGTTGATTTTAAGTTAATAAGCCTTTGTGAAAAAGGAGATTTAGTAGTTACGCAGGACTATGGTGTAGCTGCCATGGCATTAAGTAAGGGTGCATATGCCATTCATCAGTCCGGGAAATGGTATATAAATGAAAATATTGATCTTATGTTAATGGAGAGACATATAAGTAAGAAGGCAAGGCGGTCAAGCAGTAAAAACCACATGAAAGGTCCAAGAAAAAGAAGTGATAAGGATGATTTAAACTTTGAAGTCTCTTTTGAGAGACTAGTGGAAAAGCATCAACACTCGGATACCAGCCGGATGTCTGGAAGAGCTGGAGTTAAATAAAAATTAGGAGACGGATATATGGATTTTGAATTAGCATGCCTGGAGGATTTTAATGAGATAGAAAATCTCTATTGGGATTTAATAGATAAAAGCAAAGAAGAACCTTCTTTTCCTGACTGGGAAAAGGGTGTACATCCTTCAGCAGATTTTTTAATGGCTGGTATTGTTCAGAAAGAGTTGTTCATATTAAGAGATGAAGGAATAATTAAGGCGTGTGCCATAGTTAACAGTAATTCTAATAAAGAGTATAAAAAGGTAGCGTGGAAAGTAAATGAAAGAGATAATAATGTATGGATAATCCATGCTCTTGCAGTGCGATATGAGTACCGCGGTATGGGTCTTGCTACTCAATTTGTAAAAAACTTAATATCATATGCTAAGTTAGAAAACATTGAAGCCATTCATCTTGATGTAATAGATAAGAACACACTAGCCGACAAGTTATATATCAGAGCTGGTTTTAAATATGTAAGTACTGAAAACATATTTTATGAGGTGGTTTGAAACAGGCAGTTTAGAATGTATGAGTATGTTATTGAGTAGAAAGTATTAGATATGCACATATAATGAGCATTATCTACCTTACAGCAAGCTATAATGAAAAAATCATAGTAAAGAAGGAACGATTGTGAATATAAGATATGCAACAATGGCTGATTTAGACGATATTGCATTGGTTGAAGCCGAGTGTTTTCCTGTTTTAGAGGCAGCAACTAAAGAAGAATTCGAGCAAAGAATAAAATATTATGGAAATCATTTCTGGCTAATGTTTGATAATGATAAACTCATTGCGTTTGTAGATGGTTTTGTTACGGATGAGGCTGATCTTACAGATGAGATGTATGAAAATGCATCAATGCATAATGAGAATGGTGCATGGCAGATGATTTTTGGTGTAAATACTCTTCCTGAATATCGTAGATGCGGATACGCGAAAGAGCTGATTAAGAAGGCTATCTTAGATGCCAGAAAACAGAACCGGAAAGGGCTTGTATTAACCTGTAAAGAAAGCCTTGTTCCATATTATTCCAAGTTTGGATTCATTGATGAGGGGATAACAGATAAATCCACTCATGGAAATGTCCTGTGGCACCAGATGAGATTGGATTTTAAATTAAGAAATAATGGAGTAAATCCTTCAGATAACAAAAAAGTGACCGCAAACAAGAAATTTGCAGCCGACAGAATACTATCATATTTTAAAGAAGAGTGGAAGGTACTGCTTATAATAACAGTTTCAGGTCTTATATACAACTTTGGACTTTTGCTTGGCCCTTGGTTTGAGGGTAAGATGACAGGATGTCTTATAGATATATTAAGCCAAAATGCTGTATACAAGGATATGTTTATACTTGTAGTGTCATATATTGTATCTATTGCAGTTGTCCAGATATCAAGATATATAAAACGTTTTTATGTTCGCAGATTCGCCAATAATGTTAATAGAAGAATGAAGAAGATATTGTATGGGACGCTTGTGTTAAAGAGCAAGACAGAACTTGAAAGTGAAGGTATGGGCGATATTATGACAAAGGCAATCCTTGATGTTGATGATTGTGCTGAGGGCATGAGAAAGTTCACAACAGAGGTGTTTGATACAGGAGTAGCACTGGCTGCATATGCAGGAATGCTGCTTGTATATGATGTAAGGCTGGCACTCATTGCAATGATATTTCCACCTATATCTTATATGCTTGCAGAGAAGATGAAGATTATCGTACAGAGAACAGGTGCAGAATATAAAAGACAGTCAGGAATATTAAGCAATGCCACACTAGACAGAGCTTCTAATGCCATAACTTACAGGGTATACGGAAGGGAAGAGGACAGAAGAATTGCATACGAAGATAATCTTTCATCATATGAGAAAGCTGCTATCATGGCAAATATATGGAATTCTTCAATGACACCCTTATACAGGATTATATCAATGACAGGTATAATATTTATATTATATTTCGGCAGTAAAAATGTACTTGGAACGGGGTGGAAAAGCTGGGATATCGCGGCATTTACGACATTCCTTGCCTGTTTTATAAAGTTATCGGATAAGTCTTCAAAGGCGGCAAAGCTGTTTAATGCAGTTCATAAGGCACAGGTTTCGTGGAAACGTATTAAACCGCTTATGGTTATTCAGGATAAAGATACAGATTGTAAAAATCAGATATCAGGAAAGCTTGAAGTAAAAAACTTAAGTTTTACATATCCAGATGGAAAAACTGTATATAATGATATTTCCTTTACTGCAGAGCCGGGGGAGATTATAGGCGTTACGGGTCCGGTTGCCTGCGGTAAGTCAACATTTGGAAAGACCTTCCTTTGCGAATGTCCATATAAGGGAAGTATTAAGTATAATGGAAATGAATTAAGCAGTGTTGCTGATAATGTAAGGTCGGGAATAATAAGTTATCTTGGACACGACACAGAGCTTTTTAATGACTCTATTAAGAATAACGTGATTCTTGGTGATGATTGCAATGTATCAGAATACCTCAAGGACGTATGTATCGATAAAGAAGTTGCACAGATGGAAAATGGAGTTGACACACTTATTGGTAATGGTGGTGTAAGACTGTCAGGTGGACAGGCACAAAGAATAGCACTTGCCAGAACGCTTTGTCATAAGAAGCTGGTGCTTGTGCTTGATGATCCATTTTCAGCACTGGATATAAGCACTGAGAAAAAGATATATAACAACCTTTGTGATATAGCAAAGAATAATATTGTAATTATTATGACACATCGTCTGTATATGTTCCCTAAGATGGATAAGGTTATATGGATGGATAATGGAAAGGCAATAGTTGGAACACACGAAGAGATTATGTTACAGTGTCCGCAGTACAGGAAGTTGTATGAAAATGTCAGCACACAGATGAGGTAGACGTGGCTGAACATACAGAAAAAGGTACATTACAAAATAAAAATACCAACGAAAATAAGAAAAAGGAGCTGGATAATATTGAGCAGTAATAATGTAAACAGCACAGAAGCCAATAATTATAATATTAATAACGTTGATAATAAGAAAATGAATAACAAGAATTCACACAACGTAGTTTCAATAATATTACATACTATAATAAAGAGAAAATGGCTTTCTCTTGGAATTATAATTTCAGTATGTGGTGCGGTTATAACGGCTCTTTATCCCCCACTTGTACTTGGAAAAATAGTAGATACTCTGACAACAGGAAGTCAGTTGCCTGTATATCTTGTATTTCTTTATATGGCATTTACAGTTATTACAGGTCTTATGGAAGCCACAAGAGAAGGGCTTCTTACAATATTTGGGCAGAAGATAACACATGCACTTAGAAGTGGACTTATGGAGCATTTTGTAAGACTTTCTGCTGACTCACTTAATAAGCAGGAGCCAGGTGCTGTTGTATCAAGGTTTGTAGGTGATGTTGATACAGTTGAGAACCTTTTCACATCGGGAATTGTAAGTATGTTTGCAGATGCCTGTAAGATAATAAGTATTCTTGTAGTTATCTGGTTCAGCAACAAAGGACTTGCAACAGTGCTTATAGTGCTTCTTCCATTTCTATTCTGGTTTACAAGACATATACAGAAGAATATGCTTGATGCCCAGTTAAAAAATAGACGAGCAGTAAGCCGTGCTTCAGGACATGTACCTGAAACACTTCACAATATCCGTACGATCCATAATCTTGGCAAGGAGAAGTATATGGAGAAAAGATACGATGAATATATAAGCGACAGCTACAAAGCTATGGAAAAGACCAACTTCTACGATGCCGTATATTCACCGGTTATTCTTATATTAAATGCAGTTGTAGTGGCGGTGGTTATGTTGTTTTCAGCCTCAGGCAATGCCAAAGTCCTTACACTTTTTGGTATGTCAGCAGGTACAGCAGTAGCAGTTATTAACTATATATCACAGATATTTTCACCAGTTGAAAGTCTTGGAATGGAAATCCAGACGATACAGTCAGCAATTGCGGGCGTGAGAAGAATAAATGAATTCTTTGAACTTCCAGTACTAGATAATAATGAAGAATTACAGGCAGAAAAGACATTTGATAGTAAAAATGATACACCTTATGTCCAGTTCAATGATGTAACGTTCGGATATGAGGCTGACCACACTGTAATAGCTGATAAGACATTTGTTGTAAATAGAGGAGAGCAGGTTACACTATCAGGAAGGACAGGTGCAGGTAAGAGTACAATATTCAAGCTGCTTTTAGGTCTGTATAAGCCACAGAAAGGTTCTATCCTTATAAATGATATGAATTCAGCCGCGATACCAGATAACAGAAAGAGAAAAATATTCGGTTATGTTGAGCAGTCATTTCATATGGTTCCGGGAACTATTAAAGACCAGATTACACTTTATGACAAGTCCATATCTGACGAAGCTGTTATCAAAGCGGCAAAGCTTACAGGACTTCACGATACAATTATGAACTTTGAAAATGGATATGATACCCAGTGTACACAGGAAGTGTTCTCGCAGGGACAATGGCAGTTGTTATCCATAGCAAGAGCTACAGCTGCCAACCCGGAGCTGCTTTTACTTGATGAGATAACAGCCAATCTTGATGCCAATACAGAAAGAGATGTTCTTACAGCACTTAAAGGTGTATCTGAAAACAGAACAGTTATATCAATATCACACAGGGTTACGGCAAGAACAGGACGTGTAATAAACTGTTAAATACAATATTTCATAATGACAATGCCGCCAGAATGTGATAATATTTTTCATATTGGGTAATTTAATGAATTAAAGTATATCAGGTGGACAAAGTGGAAGATATTATGTATAGCATTAACAGGTTGTTAAGCATTACGATTGGAAATAATAGGTCATATTTTGATGTGCAATATGTTAATATTGCTATGTTGGTCTGGGGTTGTGTATTCTGCTTAATAGCAGGGGTGGGAATGATTTTAAGTAAGAATTTTGACCGCCGTAAGAGGCTGTGGATGATACTTTTGCAGTTTGCAACAGTTGTTCTGTTGCTCAGTGATGCAACCGCCTGTATATTCAGAGGTTGGACGGGGATATTTGGATATTGGATTGTAAGGATAAGTAATTTTATAGTATTTCTTGACAATAATATAATATTATATTTGTTCCACAGGTATGTGTGCAGTTTTATTTTTACGGAACAGGAAGAAAGAACTTTAAAAAGAGCAACATTTATAAATATACTGTGTGCCGTGGCAGTAGCTCTGGTTATTATTTCACAGTTTACAGATTTGTATTACTATTATGATGCACAGAATGTATATCATAGAAGTGAAGGTTTTATAATATCTATTTTTATACCTGTAACAGGAATGATGGTAGAGATGTCATTTTTGATAGAATACAGAAAGAAATTAAGCAATATTACAATTTCTTCACTTGGTTCATATATTATTCTTCCAATTGTAGCGGCAATAATACAGTTCTACTTTTATGAAATTTCGTTGATTGATATAGCTGTATGTAATTCAATGATAGTTATGTATATAACTGTTATTGGTGAACAGGACAGGAAACTTAACAATCTGGAACAGAAGCAGATTAAGACAGAGGCTGAACTTGAAATATCTATGGTGCTTAACCAGTGTATAGCAGAACTGACAACTGAAGCGGATATTAACATAGCTATACATAATCTTCTTGCAATTATTAATAATTATTTTGGTGCGGACAGATGTTATATTTTTGAAAATAATTACGATGATAATACAATGGATAACACCTATGAGTATGTTGGTGATAGTATTACAGCAAAGAAGGATAAGCTTCAAAAGCTTTCAATGAATATTGTAAGTTTATGGATGGAGAATTTTAAAGAGGAAAAGCCATATTATATAGCAGATGTCAGCAAGCAAAAGGAAGAACCTGTATACAATATGTTGCATGAACAGAATGTAGACAGACTTCTTGCAGTGCCATTAAAAAGAGATGGAAATATAATTGGATTTCTTGGAGTGGACAATCCGGTTAATCATTACGAGGATATGGCATTGTTGTGTTCTATACAATACTTTGTTACTAATAGTCTTGAAAAGCGTGTGCAGCAGGATAGGATGCGTTATTTAAGTTACAGGGATATGCTTACAGGTTTGTACAATCGTAACAAATATATAAGCATTGTTAAAGCGGCTAAAGACCAGATACTTAAAAATGTCGGAGTTGCTTACATAGATCTTAATGGTCTGAAAGCAATTAATGATAATTATGGACACTCTAATGGTGATAAGTTCATATGTACAGCAGCAGACACATTCAAAATGGTATTCCCGGATAATTCTTACAGGATAGGTGGGGATGAATTTGTAATTATAGAGCAGAATATTGAGCGTGATAAATATGAAGAAAGAATTACAGCCTTGAAAAATATAATGCAGGATAAACAAGTAAGCATATCCATAGGAGTTCTGTGGAGAGAGTATGTTGACGATTTAGAAGAATTATTAAAGGCGGCAGATAAGCTTATGTATATGGAGAAAGAGATGTATCATAATAACAGAGAATAAAGTTAAAATAAAAGGGATTTGGGATACACCTTCCAAATCCCTTTTGTGTTCTTTTTGTGCTGTTAAGGGATTTATATTAAAAGTTATGATGGGTATGTATCCCCAGCACAAATATAATTATAAAATGTTGTTAAAACAGCATAAAATGCTTGTTACTTTGGAACAAATGCTTGTTGTTTGTTATATTGATTGTTATAGTCAGACCATATTAATCAATGCCATTTGATATTTGAATTCAGTGTTAATATCTTAGGCAGGAAAAGAGGTATAATATGGCTGGAAAGAAATTTATTAACGCAAAGTTAAAAGGATATAATGAATTACAGGAAATACTTGTTGAGGATGGAGTATTTAAGGCAATTGCACCACATATAGATGTAGATAGTGATTGTGAAATTGAGGATTTGGGAGGCAGGCTTACACTGCCACCATATGTTGACCCACATATTCATCTTGATTATGTATTCACAGCAAGAAAGCAGGGCGCAACTAACGGAACAGGAACATTATTTGAAGGAATTCAAAGGTGGAGTGAAACTAAATCAGATTTAACAATTGATGAGATAAAGGCAAGAGCAATAAAGGCAGTTAAAATGGAGGTGTCACACGGTGTCCAGTTCATAAGAACACACGCTGATGTAACTGACCCTAACCTCACAGCCTTAAAGGCACTTCTTGAATTAAAGGAAGAATTAAAAGATATTGTAACAATCCAGATTGTATCATTTCCACAGGAAGGAATGTATTCTTACAAAGATGGCGACAAGCTTGTTGAAGAAGGACTTAAAATGGGTGCTGATTGTGTAGGTGGTATTCCACATTTTGAGTATTGCAGGGAATTTGGTGAGAAATCAATTCATAAGGTTGTTGAATTAGCTGTGAAGTATGACAAGCTTATTGATGTACACTGTGATGAGAGTGATGACCCAATGAGCAGGTTTGTGGAGCTTCTTACAGCACTTTCAATTGTTGAAGGAATCGGACCTAAGACAACAGCAAGCCATACCTGTTCATTAGGTTCAGTAGATAACAGCTACGCATTCAGAATGATGAAGAATTTCAAGAAAGCAGGACTTAACTTCATTTCCTGCCCAACAGAGAATATATATCTTCAGGGCAGACAGGATACATATCCTAAGAGAAGAGGCCTTACAAGAGTTAAGGAATTATATGAAAATGGAATAAATGTATGCTTTGCACAGGACTCAATTCAAGATCCTTGGTATCCAGCAGGCAATGGTAATCTTATGAACGTGCTTGATAATGGTATACATATAGCACAGATGATGTCATTTGAGGAAATGGATAACTGCCTTGACCTTATAACTGTTAATGGTGCTAAGACTATGAACATATCAGACATATATGGAATTGAGGCAGGCAAGCCAGCTAACTTTATTGTTGTCGATGCCAGGAGCGAATTCGAGGCAGTATGCGAAAGAGCCGATGTTGTTGCAAGTGTCCGTAATGGTGAATATCTGTTTAAGAAAGCACCAGTGGCTTTCGAGGCTTTGAGTGAATTTATGGCATAGATAAAGAGTGAATTATGATATAATATGACTACTTCGTAGTCACTTAGAAGTTTCTTCGAAACTTCGGATGCGTGGAAAAGCAACGCAGGGCATATGATATAATGAGCACAAAAGTGCTCATCTTAAAAGTTCCTTATGGCACTATAAATAATTATAATAATATGTAAATAATAATTACAACATACAATATAGGAGCAGCAATATGTTTCAATGTAAAGATCTTCTCACTCTCCCCTCAATGGCGAAAGCCAGAATAATAGCAGGAAAGAGTGGTTTGTCCAATAGAATAAGGTGGGTATATAAGCCTGAGAATATGAATTTTGCGAAGTGGGTAAAGGGACAGGAGCTTTTGATTATAAGCACGCCTGTTATACAGAGTAAGGATTTTGACCTGCAAGCAGTTATTAAGAAAGCTAAGAAGCTTGATATGGCAGGTGCATTGCTTCTTGTTGGCGATAAGTACATTGCCAGTATAGGCAGTACAATAATATCCTATTCCAATCTTAACGATTTTCCGATATTTGTCATATCAGGTGAAATTCCTCTTATTGACATTTTTGAAGAAATCGGACACGCTATTGCGTATAATAAAGACTCAGATGTATTAAGTGATGATATTCTTTCGGGAATTATATTTGGAAAGGACATCAATATAGAAGCATTTTCTATTAAATTTGAAGAAGCTGGCTATGACATCAATGGTAATAACCGTATGTTTATGATTAATATTCATTCAGATAATAAGATAGAGAATTTTGATTATGATTTCATTATGAATAAGCTGAGGGACAGTTTTGCACAGAACAATGGAAGTCTGATTTTATCAAGATATGCTAATAACATAGTTGGCTGTTTTAATTGTTTGGAAAATGCTGATGATACACACGGTCTTATTAATCAATCTTACGAAGCATTATCTGAATATGTGCAGGGCAGGTATACGGATATAAAGCTTGTTATGGGAATTGGACGTGAATATAATGGAATATCACATTTGCAGAAAAGTTTTACGGAGGCTTCAAGGTGTGTAATCCTTTCGGAGAAGATACAGCTTAATGGAAGTGTGTTCTGGTATGAAGAAATGGGAATATATAACTTGTTCTCTGAATTTGGAGATAAAAAGCTTATACAGGACTTTGTTGACAGTACATTAGGCATAATTATTGACTATGATAAGGAGAATAATACTAATCTTTTACAGACGTTAAAAGCGTACCTTTGGAACAATAACAGCCTGCTTCACGCTTCTGAACAGTTATTTACGCATCGTAATACAGTAAAGTACAGAATACAGAGAATAACTGAGCTTACGGGCAGGAATTTTGATGATGCGATGACACGTCTGGAGTTTATGAATGCTTTGATATGTCTTGAGGTAAGATAGATATTTGTGCTGTGAGAACAAATGAAGTAATACAAGATTGTTATTAGAAGTCATAACAATAAAATATTTATAAAAGAATGTTGAAGTATATATGTCTTAGTGATATATTCTTGAACATAGACAAGAAGCAAAGGGGCTTCTGCTAATGGTAATATTAGCGGAAGCCCCTTTTTGTGTATTAGTAAAAATGTTAGTCTAACTGGCAGTAAAGGCTGAAATAGAAATTACTAAAGCACATTCATTGTTTATCTTGCGGTATATAAAATGTACCGCTGGACGCGTCAGATATTAATAAATATTTATATAACAGGAGGAAATGATTATGAGCTACGGTCTTATAGCAGTAATAATTGTAATCGGTATTGTCATAGGTGCTATAGCTACTAAGAAATGTGAGCCATTTCTTATAGGCGGTTCAATTATAGGAGCAATATTTTTATATAAGCAGGATTTTATAACCGAATGGGTTAATACACTTGAAGGTGTTATGAGTGATGAAGCATACTTAATACTTGTATGTGGTTTGTTTGGAAGTATAATAGCACTTCTTACAGCCTCTAAGGGACATTTTGGATTTGCAAAGATTGTTTCAAAGATATGTAACAGCGAAAGAAAGACTTTATTCACAACATTTATATTAGGTGTAATTATATTTATTGATGATTATCTTAATGTATTATCAATAGGTACAGCAATGAAGAAAGTATATGATAAAGTAAAAGTACCAAGAGAAGCACTTGCATATCTTCTGGATAGTACAGGTTCACCAGTCTGTGTTATGTTCCCATTCTCATCTTGGGCAGCATATTTTGGAGCTATCTTTTTCGCACAGGAGAGTGTTCAGGCACTTGGTGCAAAGACCTGGATGGGAGCTTATATAAAAGCAATTCCATTTTGTATATATCCAATAGTTGCATTACTTATTGTAATTCTTTTCTCAGCAGGTGTATTTCCTAAGCTTGGCGGAATGAAGAAGGCTTATGAAAGAGTTGCAACAACAGGTAAGGTTTACAGTGATGCAAGTAAGAAGTACAATATGGACGATGGCGAAGGCGAACAGGACGGCAACATATTCAATTTCCTTGTTCCAATGCTTGTACTTGTAGTTGTAGCCTGTGTTACAGGTAACCTTGTAGTAGCACAGATTATATGTCTTGCAGTAACACTTGTTATGTATCTTGCAGAAAAGCTGATGACATTTACAGAATACTGGGATAATTTCGTAAAAGGATTTGCAGATATGCTTCCTATTATAATTCTCCTTATAGCAGCACTTACATTCCAGACAATTGCAAGCCAGATGCAGATGACAGAGTTCTTCATAGATATTACACAGCCAATATTATCAGCAAAGATTTTCCCAATGCTTGCATTTATCATTACTGGTATATTAGCATTTATGATAGCCAATGCGTGGGGCGTATGTACACTTGTTGCACCAGTTCTTCTTCCACTTGGTGCAAGTGTAGGAGCCAATGCAATACTTATAATGGCAGCAATTCTTTCAGGTTGTGCATTTGGTAATCACGCCTGCTTCTACTGTGACACAACAGTTCTTGCTTCACAGGGTTCAGGTATTGATAACTTTGACCACGCAGTATCACAGCTTCCATATGTACTTATAGGAGCTGGAATAAGTATAATTGGTTTCCTTGTATTAGGATTTGTTATGTAAAATGTGTTAGCTTTATAAAATGTATATAGGAATTATAAGAATAATTTCAGAATGGAGGCAGTTATGAGTGATAAGAAATATGTCGTTACAATAGCAAGGCAGTTTGGCAGCCTTGGACGTCCAATAGCCAAGCTTATGAGTAAGAAGCTTGGAGTTGAATATTATGACAGGGATATAGTGGAGCAGGCGGCTAAGAAGCTTAATCTTCCAGTATCACAGATAGATGAACTTGAAGAAAAGGTTAAGAAGACATCAACTAATTCATATAAGAGAATGATGTATCCTCTTGGAACACAGTCAAGCACAGAGCAGGACAGAATATTTGAAGCCCAGCAGAATATTATGAAATTCTTAGTTGAGAGAGAAAGCTGTATAATAGTTGGACGTTGTTCAGATTTTGTCCTTTCTGATGAAGAAAATGCGGTGCATATATACATTTATGCTCCATATGAACAGAGAGTTAAGAACTGTGTGAATGATCTGCATTTAAGCGAAGAAGAAGCCAAGAAGATGATAAGGTCAGTAGATGAGGCAAGAGATAATTACCATATGCACTATGCAGGATTTCTTCCATCAGACCCTAAGCACAAGACTATAATGATAGACAGCAGCTCTTTGGGCGTTGAGGGTACAGCTGAGTATCTTGTGGATTTTATTCAGAAGAAATTTGATTTAAAAACATATACGCTTGACTAAGTATGTGTTATCATATGCGTAATCTAAACATTTATGGCTTACAATAGTTAATTTAATGAGTTGATAAATGTAACCAATAGAAAGAGCATATCAGGATAACCCTATGAAGATGAGTGTAGAACAGGCATATAAAATATTAGCAATACCCCAGTCTGCTGATATAAAAGCGATTAAGAAAAAATATAGAAAACTGATGTTAAAGGTGCATCCTGATTCATTAAAGTCAGGGAAGAATACATATCAATATAGTGCGCAGGAGATTAATGAGGCATATTCAATTATTATTAAGAATTTATCTGATAATAAAATATCTGGTTATTTCAATAATTCCAGCGATGATAGTTATTCATCAGAGTACACATATGATGAAGAATATTATCAGGACTATAATTCATATGCTTCCGATGGCGGTAATTGGGATGCACCTGTTAATGATAATGCGTATACAAGCCGTAATATATATCATTATGCAGAAGGTGCAAGAGGAAATATTACCGGAAGCTTTGTTATAGCAAAAGGCAAATATATCTGGACGATAGAAGAAGATTTTACATTATTCATAAAGAGTATATCAGAAAGCAGTGATAAGCTGTTATCAGGTATAGATAACAGAAGGAAAGGAAGCATATCGGATACAAGCAGGGCAGTTATAAAAGCACAGCTTGCATACCTTTTAGCCCAGCAGTATATAGATGCAACCTACACACTTAATGAACTTATCACACCGGTAAAGCAGAATAATGCACAGATATTTTATATAGACTCAATGCTTGAAATACAAGCTAATGCCCAATTTTTACGGGCAGGTATGACACTATACCCACAATCACTTAAAAATCACCGTCTATATTTAAAGACTAAATCGGGAAATGCCGCAGGCTATATATCATTCAGGGACGACAGGCTATATTACATAATAATTCCACTTCTTGAACAAAAAAGAGCACAGGTAAAAGTCCAGATTGCCACCAGGCAGGATAAGAACAACACAAGACACAATGTGAAATACAAGAATCTTGACTTTTGGATAAAAATTTCTGATAATAATTCAGGAACATTTCCTGAAAGCATAAATATGCAGATTGAGGAAATACTTACTAAATATTCTAAAATGTAATTGGAGGACAATCAATGAATAGACATATAGATAAAGCAATGCAGTTAAGAAATGAAACCCCGATGGTAAGCAACTGTGCCCAGACAATAATGAGAGCCTACGCCGATGAATTAGGAATGACCGAACAGCAGGCAGCAGCAATAGGCTGTAACTTTGGTGGCGGAATGAAATGCGGCGGAACTTGTGGAGCAATAACAAGTGCCCTTATGGTATTAGGTGCAAAAGGAATAGACTCCCCAGCCGTAATAACAGAATTCAGAAAAAGAATAGCCGCCAACCACGATGGCTTAACAGATTGCGTAGACCTTCTAAGAAACAACGCCCGGAAAGGCGGAGTAAAGAAGGAACATTGCGATAATATGATAAAAGAGTCCATAGAATTAATAGACGAAATCACCAATAAAGAAGATTAATGTTGCAAAATATTTCAACAAGTGATATAGTAATAAACAATTAAATAAAAAACAAATAGAGTGAATTTCAAAGAGTTCACGAAGGGGAGCACCACCACCGGCGCTTCCTTTCGTGAACTCTTTTTTGCGTGAGTAGCGATGAGAATACACTAACAAAGACACTTGCCGAACTCTGCTTGCAGAAGTGAGCAAGAGGCTTTGTTAGCGTATTCGAGGAGCACCGCGACAGTGACAGAGCGAAGCTCTGGAACGCGCTACTCACGCAAAAACAGTGGAGGGACGCCACCCAGCAAACCTTATCCCCTCAGTCAGCAACTCCCAGACAGAGGAAGCGAAGCTTCCAAGTGTCGTCCGACAAAGCTAATTCCCCTTCCCACGTCAGCGACCCGCAGACAGAGGAAGCAAAGCTTCCAAGTGTCGTCCGTCCTCCAAAAAAAAATTCACTCTCTCAATCCCCAAAGAAAGAAGGACCAGCAATGATAACAATAAAATTCAACGGCAAACCCACCCAAATCCCTACATCAACCCCAATCACCACATTCCTCACCACCCACAACTACAACCCGATCCATGTAGTAGTCGAACTCAACGAGGTCATAATCCCGAAAGACTCCTACCCCACCACAACCCTGTCACCCGATGACACCTTAGAAATCCTGACATTTATGGGCGGCGGTCAATAACCTTACGTTATTAACCCAACCCCACCCAACAACCCTTACCAATAAATAACCAAAAAGAAAAGAGGACAAAACAATGAACAACAACGACACATTCAAATTAGGAAAATACGAATTCACATCAAGATTTATCTTAGGCTCAGGAAAATATTCCCTTGAATTAATAGACGCCGCCGTAAAACAGGCAGAAGCACAGATAGTAACACTTGCACTAAGAAGAGCCAACGATGGCGGAATTGCCAATATTCTTGATTATATTCCAGAAAATGTAAAGCTTCTCCCTAACACATCAGGTGCAAGAAATGCAGAAGAAGCTGTAAGAATTGCAAGACTTTCAAGAGAATTATGCCACAGTGATATGGTTAAGATAGAAGTTATAAGAGATACTAAATATCTTCTTCCAGACAACTACGAAACAGTTAAAGCAACAGAGATACTTGCCAAAGAAGGCTTTGTAGTAATGCCATATATGTATCCAGACCTTAATGCAGCAAGAGATATGCAGAATGCAGGAGCTGCCTGTATTATGCCGCTTGCAGCACCAATTGGTTCTAACAGAGGTGTATGCACTAAAGATTTTATACAGATACTTATTGACGAAATTGACCTTCCAATTATTGTAGATGCAGGTATAGGTCGTCCATCACAGGCATGTGAAGTTATGGAAATGGGTGCAGCTGCGGTGATGGCTAATACAGCTATAGCGACAGCAGGAGATATTCCAGCGATGGCATCAGCATTTAAGAATGCAATAAATGCAGGACGTGAAGCTTATCTTTCAGGCCTTGGAAGAGTAAAGAAGGACGGTGCAAGTGCATCATCTCCATTAACAGGCTATATACACGAATAATAATGCAATAGATTACAGAAACGAGGATAATTATGAGCGACAGCAAAGATATGCACATCAATGAAAGTATATTGAGTGATGAAATAAGAGAAGATTTGAAGAAAAACAGAACTAACCATATGGAATATCTTCCAGATATGGAAGTACTTGAGTCAGATATACAGCAAAAAGTTATAGATGCTATGAACAATTATGACTACGATAAATATACAGCAAAGGATGTTCTTAATGCTATCAATAAAAGCAACAGGACACCAGAGGATTTTGCTGCTCTTTTATCACCAGCTGCACTTCCATATCTTGAACAGATGGCAGAGGCAGCCAAGGATGAGAAAGAAAGACATTTTGGTAATTCTATATGCTTTTTTACACCTATATATATTGCTAATTACTGCGAGAATTACTGTATATACTGTGGTTTTAACTGCCACAACAAGATTAAGAGAGCCAAACTTAATGCACAGGAAATAGAAGAAGAGATGGAAGCAATTGCAAGGTCAGGCTTGCAGGAGATACTTATTCTTACAGGTGAAAGTAAGAAAATGTCAAGTGTGGAATACATAGGAGAAGCCTGTAAAATAGCAAGAAAATATTTCAAGGTTGTTGGACTTGAAGTATATCCTATGAATTCAGATGAGTATGCTTATCTTCATAAATGTGGTGCTGACTATGTAACTGTATTTCAGGAAACCTACAATTCAGACAAATATGAGACACTTCATCTTGCAGGACATAAGAGAGTATTCCCATACAGGCTTAATGCACAGGAACGTGCATTAAAGGGAGGTATGAGAGGAGTTGGTTTTGCTGCACTTTTAGGACTTGATGATTTCAGAAAAGATGCTTTTGCTACAGGTATGCACGCATATTTATTACAGCGCAAATACCCACAGGCAGAGATAGCATTTTCTTGTCCAAGATTACGTCCAATAATCAATAATGACAGAATTAATCCTAAAGATGTACACGAAGCACAGTTATTGCAGGTCGTAACAGCATACAGATTATTTATGCCATTTGCCAGTATAACAGTATCTACAAGAGAGTGTGCACGTGTGCGTGATAATCTTATGAATATAGCGGCAACTAAAATATCAGCAGGTGTAAGTACGGGCATAGGAAGCCATTCAGAAGATATTGAAGAAAAAGACAGAGGCGATGAGCAGTTTGAAATATCAGACGGAAGAGATGTTAAGCAGGTATATGATGACCTTGTAAAAATCGGACTTCAGCCAGTTATGAGTGACTATATATACTGTGGCTGATTAAGATTAAGGAGATTAGGAATTATGCAGGACGTGATTGCAATTACTAACCGCAGGCTTTGTGACAGACCATTTTTAGAACAGATAGAAAGAGTATGCAAGCTTTATCCAGCAGCTGTTATTCTAAGAGAGAAGGATCTAAGTGATGCTGAATATGCTGCACTTGCTGCAGATGTGTATTCGGTCTGTAAGAAATATAACGTAAGACTGATATTGCATACTTATGTTGCAGTGGCAGAAAAGACTGGCATTAATGCTATACATTTGTCAATTGATAATCTAAGAAAATATCATAGTCAGCTTAAAGATAGTAATGTAGCTATAAAAGGTTGTTCAATCCATTCAGTTCAGGAAGCCATTGAAGCGGCAGAACTTGGTGCTTCTTACATTACGGCAGGACATATATATAGTACGGATTGTAAAAGAGGTGTTCCACCAAGAGGTCTGGAATTTCTGAAAGCAGTATGTGAAAATGTTAATATTCCGGTATATGCCATTGGTGGAATTAACATAGATGGCAGCCGCAGGCAGGAAGTACAAGAGTGTGGTGCAAAGGGAAGCTGTATTATGTCTGGAATGATGAAGGCATAAATAAAAACAAAGCTTGCATAATAATATTATAAAAATAATATAGTAAAAATAAGTTGACTTTTTGATAGAAAATGATACACTAATATTAGTAGTTGTTACTATTATTGGTGTATCATTTTTGATTTAAATCCAATAATGAGCGTGATTTATCAAATGGATATTATGTACATATAAAATATTAAACAAGTAACAGTATATAATGACAATATTAATTTAATGTAATTTGAATAGAGGAGTTACAATATGGCAACAGTAAAAAGAAGCAGACAAAGAGATGCAATCAGGAGCTTTTTGATGTCAAGAAAAGACCACCCTACGGCAGAGGTTGTGTATGATAATGTCAGTAAAGAGTTTCCTAACATAAGTCTTGGAACTGTATACAGAAATCTTACATTCCTTGTAGACAATGGAATGGCTATGAAAGTGCCGTGTAGTGATGGTTCGGTGCATTTTGACGGCAACGTGAACCCACACTACCATTTTCAATGTGTCAATTGTGGCAAAGTTATGGATTTGAACTTTGACTCACGGGAAGTTGAGAAGAATTTTAATGAAGCGGCGGCAAAGAATTTTGATGGTACAATCCGGGGAAATGTGACATTCTTCTATGGAGAATGTTCTGAGTGTACAGATAAGTAAATATATTAATAGGAATTATTGCTATTTTGCTTGACAAATGAAATAAGGAGTGTTATATTAAACTCACAAAACAGTAATAATTACTATTTTTAATAAATTAAACAAGAAAAGGAGATTAAGATTATGAAGTATGTATGTACAGTATGCGGTTATGTTTATGAAGGAGAGTCACTTCCAGCAGATTATGTCTGTCCAGTATGTAAGGCACCAGCAGACAAGTTCTTAGCTCAGTGATATTACAAGGGATGGGCTGCTGAGCACGTTGTAGGAGTTGCTAAGGGAGTAAGCGAAGATATTATTGAAGATTTAAGAGCTAACTTCAATGGTGAATGTTCAGAGGTTGGTATGTATCTTGCTATGGCACGTGTTGCTCATAGAGAGGGATATCCGGAAGTTGGTCTTTACTGGGAGAAAGCTGCTTACGAAGAAGCTGAGCATGCTGCTAAATTCGCAGAACTTCTCGGTGAAGTCGTTACTGACAGCACAAAGAAAAACCTTGAGATGCGTGTAGAAGCTGAGAACGGCGCTACAGCTGGTAAAACAGATCTTGCTAAACGTGCAAAAGCTGCTAACCTTGACGCTATCCATGACACAGTTCACGAAATGTGCAAGGATGAAGCTCGCCACGGTA
>OGDQ01000930.1_pt1 | contig 19816 bp, 19 predicted proteins | sample 1570451 | NCBI WGS metagenome assembly OGDQ01 (sample SAMEA2582171, study PRJEB24529) | metagenome | biome: Human gut stool | place: China | collected 2011 | reverse complement strand
GCCGCGTTTTCACCGCCGTACCGCTGACGCTAACCATCAGCATACTGCCGTTTTGCCCGACCGTTTCATAGTCGATATCAATACCGACTACGGCATCGGCCCCCAGCGCCCGGGCCTGATCGCCGAGCTCCTCAAAGGCGATCTCCCGCGCTTTACGCAATTCTTTTTCATAAGCCCCGGAGCGTCCGCCAACGATATCGCGGATACCAGCAAAGAAATCACGGAAAATATTGGCACCTAAAATCGCTTCGCCGGTCACCACACCGCAATATTCGACGATGGTCTGGCCTTCCAGAGTTGGGGTTGTAGAAAATTGCATGATCGATCTCCTTGTTTGTTAAGCCTTCGATCTCTAAAGCATTATCGGACTGATATGCCATGTTGGGAAGAAGGTTTTGATCAGTTTAGGAAATCATCTCATTGTGTCAAAAACAGGTACATAAGCCTGTACAATTATCTGTTTCGTAACCGGATATTGGTTTTATTATGGAGCACCGCTTACCTGTCGTATTATGTAGTACCAGCAACATTAATGAGTGGGAAGAGTCAACTTATATTGTAAATGATTCCTAAAGTCTTCCCCATCTTGCGCCTGAGGTATATACCTCTGGATTGCTTTTTGGTCAGCCGCCGCAAAACAAGAAAGTAATAAGATCTCAATGCTTTTGTCATTAATATAAGCGAAGATCATTCTTGCAAATTCGTATATAAACGCCCGATCCTGAGCGCTTAATAGTTTAATACAATATTTATTTTTAAGAGAATAAAGTATTTCAAGGAAAGCATCCGCAGCAACCTTCACGTTATTACCGGCGATCATATTATATATATCTCTTGCACAGATAGAGTACAGAGATAGTAAACAGCCATACAAATAATCATTTATTAATTCTTTTGTCCATTTTACTGGCAACCATGGTTTTATCTTGACACCATGCATACTACAGTCATGAAAAAGACATTTACTGAAATTAACTCTTATCATATCAACATTGAAAAAATGGCAGTTAATAAATTTTAAAGAATGAGTATTCACATTGTTAATTTTAACAGTTCTAAACGAAACGTTTTTGAATACATTGTTTACTATATTGCTATTTGTTATTTTAACATCACCTAAACTGCCGTTTTCAAAACAACATTTTTTCAATATGCTTTCATTCACAATAGTGTGTGATAAATAGAGATTACTTATGTTTTGCTTTATTAATGCCACGTCATTAAAATGACTATATTTAATAAAGCAACCATCATTGAGTAGTGTTTTAAGATTGACTAAATTAGTTGCATCTTCACGTACCATCGTGGCAACTGGAACAGGCAACGACATGAAAACTTCTTCATTCACCATCAAGTGGATCATGCATTGCGTTCCCTTTGTCATATCCACACTTACGCTACAAATATCGTTGTAATGCGAAGAGTGCATTTCAGGAAACAAATTAAACACGGTATCTTGAAAGGCACTAAATCGTGTTAATAAATCCTGATAATGAACAGGTTTTGTTTCAAAATTATCATCAGCAAATCCAAGCACTATTGCATGCTCTACATCTAACGCAGTTTCAAATGACTCTTCTTCTGTAAAATCATTATTTAAAACCTCACCTGACGTATTATCACTGTCATAAAAAGTGCTCATCAATGCGATATTGTTTGTTACAGCGTCTTTTGCGATATTCTCACTAATTGCATATCGCCTGCTATAATCATAAAAATGAATAAACGTATCCTTTATAAAGGATATATATTGCTCTTTGTTAAAGTCAATACGACTGTATAATTTTTCAAAAATCACATTCGCAATCTTACTACCCATAGTATGCCTGTATAATAATGGGTGCGATTCAATCGTAAAATACTTGTCTAATTGATATTGTAATTTATTCTCATAGTCCAGTGGGAAAAGAAATTTTTGTCTTTCAAGTTTCCCATTCGATACATTACGTATTCCAATGGTAATTCTTTCATTACCCACTTTTATTTCAACTTCGTTATCTTCTGATTTACCAAGATATTTTTTAACATCAATCTCGAAAGCATTACTAAAAAATATATTAAATTGATAATTCGCTGATGGAATATTTTCCGCTAGCAACTCATCATTTTTTATGAGATCACTATCAGCATTTATTGCTAATATCAGATGCAAGTAGATGGTGTCCCATGTAGACAACTCACCCTTACGACTGGAATTTAATATCGCGAAAAACTCCCTCAGTGAATCGAGGAAATTATCACTTTGATTCAGTTGTGTGCCTGGAAATGATGATACTTGATCAGATATATTGTTTATCATATTTAAAATCACCCAAGGGAAAAGATATTCTACTGAATTCCTTGTGCTTTATTATTATAAAAGCACAACGCATTTATACTCATATTAATTAACGAAACACTGATACAGTTTGATTTATTCTTCGCTCAAACTCATTAGCTTAAATTCTTTACCCACAACTGTAGCATATATAATATTATCAAAAGTCAAAGCTGGGACTATCAAATTTCGCTCATTTTCAAAAATACAATGTAATTTTAGCAATCATCTTAATCGCAGGATCTCTTATTGCATGTGAAAAATTCTGTAATGATTAGACAATAACCGCGTTCATTTATCACGCGTTATAAATGTGAAACTGGCTTCTTGCAGATGCTCTTAACCTCTACAGGAGGATTTATCCCGCCATTTCAGAACTATCATATTTACCTTAAATGATCATTTCAGCCATATAACACGCTCAACCTCACAAATGGTTTACACTGTCTATTGTTTGGGTAATTTAAGTTAGTCAGCTACGAGCAACCTTGAGTGGGTAGCCAGCAATGGACTCAAACCCAATCAGGTGTTCAGATTGTTTCAGAATTGTATTAAAAACAATGTATTAAATAATCTGATAACGTTTGGTCGTAGTGTGACGCAGACAGCAAGCTAATAAGGAAATGATTATGCGCTACCGTTCACTATCTCTACTTATTCCATGTGCACTGCTGCTGAGTGCCTGTACCACCGTCACGCCAGCTTATAAAGATAACGGCCCCCGCACCGGTTCCTGTGTCCAGGGTGGCCCTGACAGCGTGGCTCAACAATTCTATGACTACCGCATTCAACATCGTAGCAATGACATTACCGCCCTGCGCCCCTATTTGAGTGACAAACTGGCAACCCTACTTAGCGATGCCAGCCGCGATAATAGTCATCGTGAATTGTTAAGCAGCGATCCGTTCTCCAGTCGAACCACCTTGCCAGACAGCGCCCACGTTGCCAGTGCATCGACTATCCCTAATCGTGATGCCCGTAACATTCCATTGCGCGTGGATCTCAAACAGGGTGACCAGGGCTGGCAGGATGAAGTGTTAATGATTCAGGAAGGCCAGTGTTGGGTCATCGACGATGTGCGCTACTTAGGCGGTAGCGTTCATGCCACAGCGGGTACGCTCCGTCAGTCCATCGAGAATCGCTAACGCCTTGATCAACCAATAAACCCCGTAAATTGTCCGGCATTTCGTGAGGAATGCCGACATTTATGCTCGCCGACCACCGCCCCCGTTATTTTGTGCTATGTTTATTGAATAATGCGCTTTGCTTTTAACTTTTAAAGCAGAAATATTGCATAATTATTCTGTCAAAGGTACTATCTTCGACCTCAATAGCTATCAGACTGCCAGTATACGAGTGTCAATGAGTATTCAATTAAACGGCATTAATTGCTTCTACGGCGCGCATCAGGCGCTGTTCGATATCACGCTGGATTGCCCACAGGGCGAAACGCTGGTGTTACTTGGCCCCAGCGGCGCGGGGAAAAGCTCGCTGCTGCGTGTACTCAATCTGCTTGAGATGCCGCGCTCCGGTACGCTCAACATTGCAGGCAACCATTTCGATTTCACCAAAACACCCTCTGACAAAGCGATTCGCGATTTGCGTCGTAACGTTGGCATGGTGTTTCAGCAATACAACCTGTGGCCGCATCTGACCGTGCAGCAAAACCTGATTGAAGCGCCCTGCCGTGTACTGGGGTTGAGCAAAGATCAGGCGCTGGCCCGTGCAGAAAAACTGCTGGAACGTCTGCGTCTCAAACCTTATAGCGATCGTTACCCGCTGCATCTTTCTGGTGGTCAGCAGCAGCGTGTTGCTATTGCCCGTGCGTTGATGATGGAACCGCAGGTACTGCTGTTCGATGAACCGACCGCCGCACTGGACCCGGAAATTACGGCACAAATCGTCAGCATCATTCGTGAGTTGGCAGAAACGAATATTACCCAGGTGATCGTCACCCACGAAGTTGAAGTGGCGCGTAAAACCGCCAGCCGAGTGGTGTATATGGAAAACGGTCATATCGTAGAACAAGGCGACGCGAGCTGCTTTACCGAGCCGCAAACCGAAGCATTTAAAAACTATCTCTCTCACTAATATTCGGGATAACAACAATGAAAAAAGTTCTGATTGCCGCGTTAATTGCAGGTTTTAGTCTTTCCGCCACAGCTGCCGAAACTATTCGTTTTGCTACCGAAGCCTCCTATCCTCCGTTTGAATCGATTGATGCAAACAACCAGATCGTTGGTTTTGACGTCGACCTGGCACAAGCGCTGTGTAAAGAGATTGATGCAACCTGCACTTTCTCCAACCAGGCATTTGACAGCCTGATCCCAAGCCTGAAATTCCGTCGCGTGGAAGCGGTGATGGCCGGGATGGATATCACCCCAGAACGTGAAAAGCAGGTGCTGTTTACCACCCCTTACTATGACAACTCTGCCCTGTTTGTGGGTCAGCAGGGTAAATACACCAGTGTTGATCAGCTGAAAGGCAAAAAAGTCGGCGTTCAGAACGGGACGACACACCAGAAGTTCATTATGGATAAGCACCCGGAAATCACCACCGTTCCGTATGACAGCTACCAGAACGCAAAACTGGATCTGCAAAACGGTCGTATCGACAGCGTATTCGGTGACACCGCAGTGGTCACCGAGTGGCTGAAAGACAACCCGAAACTGGCGGCAGTGGGCGATAAAGTGACCGATAAAGATTACTTCGGTACTGGTCTCGGCATCGCGGTACGTCAGGGCAACACTGAACTGCAGCAGAAACTCAACACTGCGCTGGAAAAAGTGAAGAAAGATGGCACTTACGAAACCATCTACAACAAATGGTTCCAGAAGTAATTCCTGATGAATGAATTTTTTCCTTTAGCAAGCGCCGCCGGGATGACCGTCGGCCTTGCCGTTTGTGCATTGATTGTCGGGCTGGCGCTGGCGATGTTCTTTGCGGTATGGGAGTCTGCAAAATGGCGTCCCGTCGCGTGGGCAGGTTCAGCGTTGGTGACGGTTCTGCGCGGCCTGCCAGAAATTCTGGTGGTGCTGTTTATCTATTTTGGCTCCTCGCAGCTGCTGCTGACGCTTTCGGATGGCTTCACTATCAATCTTGGGTTCGTGCAGATCCCGGTGCAGATGGACATTGAGAACTTCGACGTTAGCCCGTTCCTTTGTGGTGTCATCGCTCTGTCGCTGCTGTATGCCGCCTATGCCTCGCAAACGCTGCGCGGCGCGTTGAAAGCGGTGCCGGTGGGCCAGTGGGAATCCGGACAGGCGCTGGGGCTGTCGAAATCGGCTATCTTTTTCCGTCTGGTGATGCCGCAGATGTGGCGTCATGCGCTGCCTGGTCTCGGTAACCAGTGGCTGGTGCTGCTGAAAGATACCGCGCTGGTCAGTTTGATAAGCGTGAATGATTTAATGCTACAAACCAAAAGCATCGCTACCCGTACCCAGGAACCGTTTACCTGGTACATTGTGGCGGCGGCGATTTACCTGGTGATCACCCTGCTCAGTCAGTACATTCTCAAACGCATTGACCTGCGCGCGACACGTTTTGAGCGGAGGCCCAGCTAATGTTTGAGTATTTACCCGAACTGATGAAAGGGCTGCACACCAGCCTGACGCTAACCGTTGCCTCGCTGATTGTGGCACTGATTCTGGCATTGATTTTTACCATCATCCTGACGCTGAAAACGCCGGTGCTGGTGTGGCTGGTGCGGGGCTATATCACGCTGTTTACCGGTACGCCGCTGCTGGTGCAGATCTTCCTGATTTATTACGGACCGGGTCAGTTCCCGACGTTGCAGGAGTATCCGGCACTGTGGCATCTGTTGTCAGAACCGTGGTTATGTGCGCTGATTGCGTTGTCGCTGAACAGTGCAGCGTATACCACGCAGCTGTTTTACGGTGCCATTCGCGCGATCCCGGAAGGTCAGTGGCAGTCCTGTAGCGCCCTGGGAATGAGCAAAAAAGATACGCTGGCGATCCTGCTGCCGTACGCGTTTAAACGCTCGCTCTCTTCTTATTCCAACGAAGTGGTGCTGGTGTTCAAAAGTACTTCTCTGGCTTACACCATTACGCTGATGGAAGTGATGGGATACAGCCAGTTGTTGTACGGACGCACCTACGATGTCATGGTGTTCGGTGCGGCAGGGATTATTTACCTGATTGTTAACGGTCTGCTGACGCTGATGATGCGTCTGATCGAGCGTAAAGCACTGGCGTTTGAGCGAAGGAATTAATTTGGCTGCGTGCTGATGCCGGATGCGGCGTGGACGCCTTATCCGGCCTACATAGTGCATAAATTCTTATAATGAAGACGGGCAACTCACTAAGCTGTCCGTCTTTTTTTATTTCATTTAAATTATTTAATCATATTTATTGCATATAAATTCACTTGATGGCATTGTTATCCCATGCCGCAGACACGGCCAAAAATCATAAGATTGACAGACGGGAGTTCCATCATGAAAAAGTTAGTTCTTGCCGCTTTACTTGCTTCTTTTACTTTCGGTGCTTCTGCCGCAGAGAAAATCAATTTTGGCGTTTCAGCCACCTATCCACCCTTTGAATCTATAGGTGCTAATAATGAGATTGTCGGCTTTGATATCGATCTGGCAAAAGCCTTGTGCAAACAAATGCAGGCAGAATGTACTTTTACGAATCACGCGTTCGACAGCCTGATCCCGTCACTGAAATTCAGAAAATATGACGCCGTAATCTCCGGAATGGATATCACGCCGGAGCGTAGCAAACAGGTATCGTTTACCACGCCCTACTACGAAAACTCAGCCGTCGTGATTGCCAAAAAAGATACCTACAAAACGTTTGCCGATCTGAAAGGCAAACGTATTGGGATGGAAAACGGCACCACGCACCAGAAATATATTCAGGATCAGCACCCGGAAGTGAAAACTGTCTCCTATGACAGTTATCAGAATGCCTTTATCGATCTGAAAAATGGCCGTATTGATGGCGTATTTGGTGACACCGCAGTGGTAAACGAATGGCTGAAAACCAATCCGCAACTGGGCGTTGCGACTGAAAAAGTGACCGATCCGCAATACTTCGGCACCGGCCTAGGTATCGCTGTACGTCCGGATAACAAAGCTCTGCTGGAAAAACTGAATAATGCGCTGGCAGCAATTAAAGCTGACGGTACATATCAGAAAATCAATGACCAGTGGTTCCCACAGTAAGATTCAGAAAGCCGCACCTGCGGCTTTTTTATTGCTTCACCAGCAGCGTCAGCACTTCATAGTGCGCGGTGTGCGGGAACATATCAAAAAGCTGTACCCGTTCGATGCGGTAACCTGGCAGTTCGCGGATATCTTTCGCCATGGTTTGGGCGTTACAGCTGGAGTAGATAATAAAACGCGGTGCCATCGTTGAGAGATAATCACACAGCGGTTTACCAATGCCGCGGCGCGGCGGGTTAACCAGCACCAGCTCCGGCACAACCCCCTGAGCAGTGGCAAACTGCGTGGAGTCCAGCGCCTGAAATTGCAAACGCGTTAAGCCCAGTTCAGCGGCTGACTGCTTTGCACAGGCAATGGCCTCTGGCGCAATTTCGATCCCGGTTAACTGCATGTCAGGCGTCGCGCAGTGTAAACCAAAGCCCCCCACACCGCAGAACAGATCCCACATATGTTTAACCGGCAGCTGTCGTACCCAGTCGCGCGCGGTGGCGTAAAGCTGGCTGGCGACCGCCGGATTAGTCTGGAAGAAACTTTGCGGACGGATCCACAGCGGTACGTCATTAAAACGCTCTGCCAGCGCCTGTTGTTCGGTCAGGTAGATCTCCGTCTCCCCTTCCATAATCGCCATATGTACCGGCTGAATATTGACGGTAATAACTTTCAGCTGCGGTAATTGTTCCTGTAACCACGGCAGCGCCTTACGCAGTTGCGCCAGTTTGGTATCAGAACGCAGTACAAAACGCAGCATCATGCCGCCATCGCTCTGGCTTTCAGTCAGCAGAATGTATTTCAGTTCACCACGTTTACGCGCCACGTTGTAAGGTGTTAAACCCGCACGGGCGATGAAGGGTTTTAGCGCCGCAAAAACGGGCGCAAATGAGGCTGGATAAAGCGGGCAGTCACAAAGGTCTTCCGGTGTACCATCTCGATGCAGCATACCGAGCAGTGGTTTTTCAACGCTACCACTCACCACCATTTTGGCTTTATTACGAAACCCTTGTTCCGGGCCTGACACCGGCGCGCACCATTCCTCAACCGGAAAGTCGGCGAGCAGATTTTTAAGATCGGCGGTTTTAGCGGAGAGTTGCTCTGGAATCGGCTGCGTTATCCACTGACAGGAACGACAGCGACCCGCGTCGTAAAGTGCGCACTGCATACATTGACCTTCACATCATCAGGGGCGACGATTATACACATTATTGCAACTGGAAGAACCGCCGACTGGTCGAGGGAACGAACAGCAGCATCAGGATGAGCATATCCGGCAGCTTCTGCAGCATCAGGCTATGGAAGATTTCACGTTTTGATTCACCGGGAATGCTGAACAGCTCCGGATAACCATACCCCAGCGAAGCCGCCCACAAGTAACTTGCGGCCGTGATTTGTGTCAACAGATACAGCCAGCGCGCCCAGCGACGCCCTTTCACCAGTGAAAACGCACACCAGATCTCAATGAAAACCAGCACCAGACTGCTTAAAAAGACCAGCGTTAAACTCCAGGTTTGTACGCTGCGATGAATGAACTCGCCAATACCGCGCACGCCCAGCGTATTGAAAATCATCAGCACGTCGAGGCCACGGATCATAATAATGGCGAGCGCCGCTACCTGCACCAGCGCAGGCACATTCAGGCGAGCATGAGATGAAGATGTTTTCTTAAAAAATCCCAACGTTTCGTCTTCCATGAAAACAATGCCGCGACATGCGCGGCATTATGTAGCCAGGTTGGCAAATTTTAGTGTCTTCAGCCACGTCTTGCACGCTGGATATCGCGTATCCGCTGTTTTTCTGCGCGCGCCATCAGATACCAGGCGATAAATCCGACAATTCCGACCGCACCGAGGATCAATGTTGCCAGGGCGTTGATTTCCGGATTCACTCCCATCCGCACGCTAGAAAAGACCAGCATCGGTAACGTGGTGGCTCCCGGCCCGGAAACAAAGCTGGCGATCACCAGATCATCAAGCGACAAAGTAAAAGCCAGTAACCAGCCAGAAATGATCGCGGGCATGATCATCGGTAGCGTAATGACGAAAAACACTTTCAGTGGCGTCGCACCAAGATCCATCGCGGCTTCTTCAATGGAACGGTCCAGCTCCCGCAATCTTGAAGAAATAACGACCGCCACATAAGCCGTACAGAAAGTGACATGCGCCAGCCAGATGGTGAGCATACCGCGGTCCGCAGGCCAGCCAATGGCATGAGCAAGCGCGACGAATAGCAACAATAGCGACAAGCCCGTGATGACATCTGGCATCACCAGCGGCGCGGTGATCATAAAGGCAAAACCATTTGATCCGCGAAACCTGCCAAAGCGCACCAGCACGACCGCCGCAATCGTCCCGAGGATCGCCGCCGCCGTCGCCGCACAGGCCGCAATTGTCAGGCTTAAACCACCCGCACTCATCATCGCGTCATCGCGCAATAATTCGCCATACCAGCGCGTTGACCAGCCGGCCCACACCGTCACCAGCTTCGAGCTGTTGAATGAATAGATCACCAGCATCAGCATTGGCGCGTAGAGAAAGGTGAAGCCCAGCAGCAAAATCACAATCCGCCAGGGCGAACGAACTACCGGTAAATTATTCATCCGTGTTCTCCCACGCTTTTTTGCTGATGCTTGTGGAACCACATTATCGGCACAATTAGCAGCAGCAACATGATGATCGCTACCGCTGAGGCCACCGGCCAGTCGCGGTTGTTAAAGAACTCCTGCCACAGCACGCGCCCGATCATGATGCTGTCCGGGCCACCGAGCAGTTCAGGGATCACAAACTCGCCCACAGCCGGGATAAACACCAGCATCGATCCGGCAATAATCCCGCCTTTGGTCAGCGGCACGATCACAGTAAAGAACGTTTTCAGCGGTCGTGCACCGAGATCCAGTGCCGCTTCCACCAGCGAATAATCAATACGAATCAACGCGGTATAAATCGGCAGTACCATAAACGGCACGTAGGCATAAACAATGCCGATATAAACGGCCAGATTGGTATGCAGAATGGTCAGCGGCTGGTCGATAACCCCCAGCCACAGCAGAAAATTATTCAGTACGCCGTTATTTTTTAATATTCCCATCCAGGCATAAACGCGAATCAGAAACGAGGTCCACGACGGCAGGATCACCAGTAGCAATAAGATATTACGGGTCGAAGGCTTACTGTGCGCCACCGCCCACGCCAGCGGATAGCCGATCAGTAAACAGCAAATAGTCGAAATCGCCGCCACCTGTAACGACTGGAGATAAGCATCGAAATAGAGCGGATCGTCAGTCAGTTGCAGAAAATTACCGAGATTAAGAGTGATGGAAAGTTGCCCGTCAGCCCACTCCATCAGTTCGGTATAAGGTGGAATAGCGCGCGCCATCTCCGCCAGGCTTATTTTAAAGACAATCAGAAATGGCAGCAGAAACAGCAGGATTAGCCAGATATACGGCAGCGCAATCACCAGTTTGCGCCCATGCTTCATTTGCAGCTGCGACAACCACAGCTTAAATCCGCCCGGCGGTTTCGACTGGGCAGCAGGTTCAAGTGTACTCATTTTTGCTCCTTAAACCGTCAGCACCACACAGCTGTCCACTTCCCAGCACAAACGCACTTCATCGCCCCAGGTCGGTAACCCTTTACGATGACGATGGGCGTTTTGTAGCTGGGCGCTGATCATCTGCCCACTTTTCAGACGAACGTGATACACCGAAAGATCGCCGAGATAGGCAATGTGTATCACCTCCCCCACCGCGAAGTTACAACCATTGGCGGGCGGTTCCTCGCAAAGCATGATTTTTTCCGGGCGAAGCGCCACATGCACCGGCACGTTATCGACCACTGAAGCATCCGCATCGACTTTCAGTGGATGCACCAGTCCCGGCGAATAAAGTACCAGACCATCTTCCTGACGCTCTTTGAGTACACCTTCAAAGACATTAACCGAACCGATAAATTCAGCGCTATAGCGGGTGGTCGGATGCTCATAGATCTCTTCCGGTTCGCCAATCTGGACAAATTTCCCACGATTCATAATGGCGATACGCCCCGCCATGGTCATCGCCTCTTCCTGATCGTGAGTAACCATCACGCAGGTCACACCGACGCGCTCCAGAATATCCACCACTTCAAGCTGCATCCGGTCACGCAGCTTTTTATCCAGCGCGCCCATCGGCTCATCGAGCAGTAATAGTTTCGGGCGCTTGGCAAGGCTTCGGGCCAGGGCCACACGCTGTCGCTGACCACCGGAAAGCTGATGCGGTTTGCGTTTGGCGAACTCCTGCATATGCACCAGGCCGAGCATCTCATTGACCCGGCTGGCAATTTCCGCTTTCGGTAGTTTGTCCTGTTTCAGGCCAAAAGCGATGTTCTGTTCCACGGTCATATGCGGAAACAGCGCATAAGACTGAAACATCATATTGATGGGGCGCAGGTAAGGCGGCACCTGTGACAAATCGACGCCATCAAGCATTATCTGTCCGGCAGAAGGTTGTTCGAAACCTGCCAGCATACGCAGCAGCGTGGACTTGCCACAGCCGGATGCGCCCAGCAGCGCGAAGATTTCACCTTTGTAGATGGTCAGGCTGACATCATCCACCGCATGTTGACCATCGTAGGATTTGGTGAGGTTGCGGATTTCTAATAGCGGCGTCAGCGCCTTACGGGTTTTCGCCTGCGGGCGAGGGATAGCGTCATTCACGGCTGCTCTCCGGCATTGAATGTGTGCAAGCGCACCATAATGGTGCGAATTGCCGGCGGGTGTGGTGCGCCCGTCCGGCATCTACGACTGCGGATTATTTTCCGCTCTTCACTTTGGTCCACGCGCGGGTGCGCACACGGTCTATTTTTGGATCCTGCACTTTCAGAGTGAACAACTTCGCACGAACGTCCGCCGGAGGATAAATCCCTGGATTATCACGCACTTCCGCGCTTACCAGCGGCGTAGCTTCTTTGTTCGCGTTGGCATAGAACACATGGTCGGAAATATGCGCCACCACATCCGGGCGCAGCAGGTAATTCAGGAACTGATAGGCTTCGTCTTTATTTTTGGCATCCGCAGGCATGGCGAAGACATCAAAGAACGCCATCGCCCCTTCTTTCGGAATCGAGAACGAGACATTAACGCCATTCTTCGCTTCCTTCGCGCGGTTTGACGCCTGCCAGACATCGCCCGCCCAGCCAATAGCGACGCAGATATCGCCGTTTGCCAGGTCGTTAATGTATTGAGATGAATGGAAATAACGAATGTTCGGGCGCAGCTTTAACAGCAGATCGGTTGCCGGTCCGGTGTAATCATCTGCTTTAGTGCTGTTGGGATCTTTACCGAGATAATTCAGCACGGTAGCAAACACTTCTTCCGGTGCATCAAGGAAAGAGACGCCGCAGCTTTTCAGTTTTTCCAGATTTTCAGGTTTGAGGATCAAGTCCCAGCTATCGACGGGCGCGTTTTCGCCCAGCACCGCTTTGACTTTATCGACGTTATAGCCAATCCCGGTCGTCGCCCACATATAGGGCATAGCAAATTTATTGTCGGGATCGTGTTTGGCGACCAGCTTCAGCAGCTCCGGGTCGAGATTCTTCCACTCCGGCAATTTGCTTTTGTCCAGCGGCTGGAAAACTCCCGCAGTCAACTGGCGTTCAAGAAAGCTTGCTGACGGCACCACCAGGTCAAAGCCGGTGCTACCCGCCATTAATTTGCCTTCCAGTACTTCGTTAGAGTCGAAAACATCGTAGACGACTTTAATACCGGTTTCTTTTTCAAAATTGGCCACCGTGTCCGGGGCGATATAATCAGACCAGTTATAAATGTGGAGTGTTTTTTGTTCAGCCGCGAGCGTGCCGACAGAGACGGCCATCAGAGCACCCGCAACCAGACCCGATAGCCATTTTTTATTTAAGGCGGTCATATCTCTTTCCTTCTGAAAGTTCGTTAACAAACGAACAAAAGTTGTCACACTGAAAGATATGCAATAAACGTGCATATTTTTTATCGGCGCGGTGTAAGAAAAGAGAACTCTCTCCCGGCCAGCACTGCTCGCTATATAAAAGCATCGCAAGAATAACTTTAGCCAGGGTTTGAGACTATAGCTCGGATTAAAAAACGGTATTTAACAAATTTTTATGCGTATTTGCTCTATGTGATAAAGCCAAATCGGCACAAGAGAAGTGAAACAATCTTTAAGAAAAGGTTAAAAACAGCAGATAATTTTGCAGCACGCAGTCGCTGCCGCAGTGACTGCGTGCTCGAAAGGAGTTATCAGTGGAGGAAATAGTTTTCAGTAACGTTGTTTTGCCCTTCATCGTCAGTCGGTAACAGCAGTTGATGGGCATTAGCTTCAAGAATGACCATCGAAATCTGCTCTTCGCTCTGACGCACGAACCATGCAAACTGCTCATAGGTTACGCCCTGCATAACGGATAAAGACTGGCAAACCACCAGCTTTGGCAGATTATCATCCTGCATATCAAGAAATGCTTTCACGGTCAGCGAACTGGCATTGATGGCAGATAAATCCGCCGCCAGCGGCAATACGGCTGAAGGTCGGACTTCCGCCATGGCAGAAAACAGGATCGTGTTATCGATCAGATCGATTTTGGCATCAAAGACACCGTCGAAATTCTGCATATGGGGCAGATGCAGAGCCTGACAGTTATCACATTCAAAAAAACTCATCCCCAGGTCATCGAGCCATTGACGCAACGTATCCAGACCAGGAACGACCAGCGATGTCATAATTTTGTACAACCTCTTTCGATAAAAAGACCGGCACAGCTTACGCAAAAAGCGCAGGCAAAACCATGATCAGTAATGTGATTGCGACTAACCACCCGTTTTCAGGCAATATTCCGTCGTTGCGTGGCGTTCGATCCAGCGGATCATTTTACCCGCGATGTCGATACCGGTGGTTTTTTCTATTCCTTCCAGCCCCGGCGACGCATTCACTTCCATCACCAATGGCCCGCGATTAGCACGCAAAATATCTACACCAGCAACGTCCAGCGCCATCGTTCGCGCGGCTTTTATCGCGATTTCACGCTCCTGTGGTGTGATACTGGCGACGCTTTCCGCGCCTCCCCGATTCAAATTGTAACGAAAATTGCCCTCTTTCGCCCGCCGTTCAATCGCAGCGACCACTTCATCGCCAACAACCAGACAGCGGATATCGCACCCTTGCGCCTCTTTGATATATTCCTGCACCAGAATATGCGCGTTCAGACCGCGGAAAGCGTCAATCACGCTTTCGGCCGCCTGACGCGTCTCCGCCAGCACGACACCAATTCCCTGCGTACCTTCAACCAGCTTAACCACCAGCGGCGCACCACCGACCATGTCGATTAAATCGCTGGTATCATCCGGCGAATGCGCAATGCCCGTGACAGGCAGGTCGATGCCCTGACGCGCCAGCAGTTGCATGGAACGCAATTTGTCACGCGCCCGGGCAATGGCGACCGACTCATTGAGCGGATAGCTCCCCAGCATCTCGAACTGGCGCAGTGCCGCCGTCCCATAAAAGGTAATGGCGGTACCAATACGCGGGATCACAGCGTCAAAATGGGGTAACTTGCGGCCTTTGTAGTGAATAGAAGACGCCGCAGGATTTATGTTCATGTAGCAAGAAAGCGGATCAAGAATTTCAACCAGGTGACCACGCTGTATAGCGGCTTCACGCAGCCGCTTACACGAATAGAGCGTTCCATCCCGGGACAATATGGCAATTTTCACCCTGCACCTCTCTTTCAGACCTGGTCAAAAGCCCGCGTATCATACATCGACGTGGCGGTTTTAGCGCGTCGCCCAACCCTGTTTGTGCAAATAATCCAGAATAAATGGGCGGCTTTCTTTAATGATTGTTCGGCGGATATGATCGCTCCAGGTATCCCGGCGATTATTGCTGCCACGGGTGAGGTAATATTCCGCCAGTTGTTCGTCATACTGCGCCAGTGCGTCTTTATCCAGCGGTTGATAGCTGTTTTCATGCACCAAAATGGAGGCCGGTAAACGCGGCTTAAGATCCGGATTATCCGCAGGCCAGCCAAGGCACAGCCCAAACAGCGGCAGAACATGCCGCGGTAATTTCAGCAGCTCCGTCACCGCTTCAATATTATTGCGCAGGCCGCCGATATATACCCCGCCCAATCCCAGCGATTCCGCTGCGGTTAATGCATTCTGCGCCATCATTGCCGTATCAACGACACCGAGCAACAGCTGTTCCGCCAGGCCGAGCTGAGCATCCGGACAGATCTGTAAATGGCGGTTAAAGTCGGCACAGAACACCCAGAACTCCGCCGCTTGCGCTACGTGTTTTTGCCCGCCGGTCAGCGTCACCAGTTCTTCACGTAATGCTTTGTCGGTAATGCGAATAATGCTACTACACTGCAAAAAACTGGAACTGGACGTCGCACGGGCGCTGTTAATAATCGCCTCACGCTGCGCTTCGGAAATGGGTTCATCAGTGAAATGGCGAATGGAGCGATGGCCACAAATAAGTTCAATGGTTGGCGTCATTATCTTTTTCTCTTTCTGAACGTGAATATTGCGTTGGGCGGTTCATCAGCTGTGGGGCAAGACGTTTTGCCACCTGAAGAATAACCACCACCGCAGCGGGAAGCATGAGCAAAACACCGAGAAAAATCATCAGAATCTGCACTTCTGGCCGAGAAAATGGCTCAGGCAGCGACAGGGAGCCGCTTACCGACAGCAGCGCCACCGCCAGCAACATCATTCCGATAAATTCCAGTATCAACACGCTTTTAGGCAATTTACCGATCGCGCGCATACGCTTCCCTCTGCAAAATGAGCCTTCAGTCTAAAACTTTTCACCGTATTGTGTTTAACAGTTATAGCTTTTAGCAATTAATGCAACAGGTTAAACCTACTTTCAGCGAATACATTTTAGCGTGATCATTACAGGCATAAATCTATGAGGAGAGAAATAATGCAAACCGTTATTTTTGGTCGTCCGGGTTGCCCTTACTGTGTGCGTGCAAAAGATCTGGCTGAGAAATTGAGCAATGAACGCGATGATTTTCAGTATCAGTATGTAGATATTCGTGCGGAAGGGATCACTAAAGAAGATCTACAACAAAAGGCAGGTAAACCCGTAGAAACCGTGCCGCAGATTTTTGTCGATCAGCAACATATCGGCGGCTATACCGATTTTGCTGCATGGGTGAAAGAGAATCTGGACGCCTGATCGTCTGACAAGCCCTCGCGTTGAGGGCTTTATTGATTTTTTCTGTGCTGTGGTTTAAACAAACTACTGATAAATAAGAAACACAGTGCCCCCAGCGCACACCAGAACACCGCACTTAATAACCATGCCAGCTCTTGCCAGAATGAGCGCGTCGGTGAAAAAAACAGCCGCATAATAAGCATTGAACAGGGTGCCGCCAGCATTGCGCCAAACAGAGGTTTCAGGACTTCTCTACGCTGTGAAAAGAAGCTGGCAACTGCTCCAGGAAGAATGAAAAACAGCAAGCCGATTTCAGGATGCCCGGCAGCCCGAAAAGCGCCTTTCATGTGCGTCGCCAGAAAAAGGCACACCACAATGAAGAGGACAAAACAGCAGATTGCCCCCGCCCAACGTTGTTTATGTTTCACTCGTTCCTCCTGACACTGCGTCTATCGAACACATTTTTCGCCAGTGTGGCGTTCAGTAAGATAAAGCCGCTTCGCATTCCATGCTAATATAGGCCAACGCAATTCATATAGCCGTTGATACCTAATGTGATTACACTAGTAAAATATATTGTTACTTTACTATCGTTTAGGTGCGCTGAATGAATCTGCGCCCTGAATTCTGGTAAAAAACATTATCGTAAATTACCATTTCTTTCAACAGCTTACTAGTAAACAAGAAGTTAGCCTCCGTGAATATAAACGTCGCCGAATTGTTAAATGGGAATTACATTCTGTTATTATTTGTGGTCCTCGCGCTTGGGCTATGTCTCGGGAAATTACGACTTGGTTCGATCCAACTGGGTAATTCCATTGGCGTTTTAGTCGTATCGCTGTTATTAGGCCAACAACATTTCAGCATTAACACCGACGCGCTTAATCTTGGCTTTATGCTGTTTATTTTCTGCGTCGGGGTCGAAGCCGGACCGAACTTTTTTTCCATTTTTTTTCGCGATGGGAAAAATTACCTAATGTTAGCACTGGTGATGGTTGGCAGTGCGCTGGTCATCGCCTTAGGGTTAGGTAAGCTGTTTGGCTGGGATATTGGCCTGACGGCCGGTATGTTAGCAGGCTCTATGACGTCAACACCGGTTTTGGTCGGTGCTGGCGATACACTGCGTCATTCCGGTATGGAAAGCAGGCAGCTCTCACTGGCGCTGGATAATCTGAGCCTCGGATATGCCTTAACCTATTTAATCGGTCTGGTGAGTTTGATTGTTGGTGCGCGTTACTTGCCGAAATTGCAGCATCAGGACTTACAGACCAGCGCCCAGCAAATCGCCCGCGAACGTGGCCTGGACACTGATGCCAACCGTAAGGTTTATTTACCGGTGATCCGCGCCTACCGCGTCGGCCCGGAGCTGGTGGCCTGGACCGACGGCAAAAATCTGCGTGAACTGGGTATTTATCGACAAACTGGCTGTTACATTGAACGTATTCGGCGTAACGGGATTCTGGCAAATCCAGACGGTGATGCCGTGCTACAAATGGGCGATGAAATAGCGTTGGTAGGCTACCCCGACGCCCACGCCCGACTCGATCCCAGTTTCCGTAATGGCAAAGAAGTTTTCGATCGTGACCTTCTCGACATGCGTATCGTCACTGAAGAAGTGGTCGTTAAAAACCATAACGCTGTAGGCAAACGTCTCGCACAACTGAAGTTGACCGATCACGGTTGCTTCCTTAACCGCGTCATTCGTAGCCAGATTGAGATGCCGATTGATGACAACGTCGTGCTTAACAAAGGTGACGTTTTACAAGTCAGCGGCGATGCCCGTCGCGTAAAAACCATCGCCGATCGCATCGGCTTTATCTCGATTCACAGCCAGGTCACTGACTTGCTGGCATTCTGCGCCTTCTTTGTTATTGGGCTGATGATCGGGATGATCACCTTCCAGTTCAGCACATTCAGTTTCGGCATGGGGAACGCTGCCGGGTTGTTATTCGCCGGAATTATGCTGGGCTTTATGCGTGCTAACCACCCGACCTTCGGTTACATTCCGCAAGGTGCATTAAGCATGGTGAAAGAGTTCGGCTTGATGGTGTTTATGGCAGGCGTTGGTCTGAGCGCCGGTAGCGGTATTAATAACGGCCTGGGCGCGATTGGCGGTCAAATGTTGATTGCCGGATTGATTGTCAGTCTGGTGCCAGTGGTTATCTGCTTCTTGTTCGGTGCTTATGTATTGCGAATGAACCGCGCACTGTTGTTCGGCGCAATGATGGGCGCACGCACCTGCGCGCCGGCAATGGAGATCATCAGTGATACAGCTCGCAGTAACATCCCGGCGCTGGGCTATGCGGGCACCTATGCAATCGCCAACGTCCTGCTGACGCTAGCAGGGACAATCATCGTCATGGTATGGCCAGGATTAGGATAAAACTGAAGTTGCCCTGAAAATGAAATTTTTTTGCACAACCGCAGAACTTTTCCGCAGGGCATCAGTCTTAATTAGTGCCACTGCTTTTCTTTGATGTCCCCATTTTGTGGAGCCCATCAACCCCGCCATTTCGGTTCAAGGTTGGTGGGTTTTTTGTTGCCTGAAATTTATGCTGTTTAAAATCATGATGTTAAAAGCACTGTTTTTTAACGATGGCGGCAAAATGGCGGCAGCGTCAAAGAGAGAGCGCCACCTGTCCTGATTTCATTGGATGCGGCTGAACCGGATTTGACTCTTTTGGCGTTGCAATCGAACGAACAAAAGTTTCATGGGTAACAAAAGTATGGCTGCAGTTAATGTTCTGGCACTGGTTGTAACGCTCTTTGGTCAATGAAGATACCTGAAAACTGCTGCGAGTATGGGCGGCACTTCCACACAGTGGGCAAATCATCATTTTTCGAGTTCTCCCCATTTTTGCTAAATTCACAATAATGATACCGCATTATTCCATTTTGCAAACTTAAAAGTTCTCCATTGCGAAGAATCATTCCATTTCGAAATCATCAATCCTCACTTCAAGCTCCAGACTGGTCGTAAAACCGTTATCCGGGCTGACGGTATGCGTCAGAGTCGTAATGCTCCATTCCGCATCATCTATCGGCTGTTTAAAGCCACTGACTTTCACTGGCATTTCCGTGTAGAGATCTGCCCGCCCTTCCGCCAGTTGTAGCGAGAATGACGCAACGCCCCGGTGCAGGCGTACCAACTGCA
>OGDQ01000929.1_pt1 | contig 19861 bp, 17 predicted proteins | sample 1570451 | NCBI WGS metagenome assembly OGDQ01 (sample SAMEA2582171, study PRJEB24529) | metagenome | biome: Human gut stool | place: China | collected 2011 | reverse complement strand
GATTTACCAGCACCATTAGCACCGATAAGACCATAAGTATTACCTGGCGTGAAGGCAATGTTAACATCATCAAAAAGTTTACGATCGCTAAAACGAAGCGATACATCTGATACAGTAAGCATATAATATCCTTTATTTTTATTCTTAACTACTATTTTACGAGAAATTAGACTTTATTTCAATTGATTTTACAAGGGATTGATAAAGTCATTTGGAACTCTTTGGTAATCTTTTTGGAGGCTAAATCCACGTCCCATAACTGTAGAAGCAGGAACAATGACGATAAAGGCAGTTTCATCTATTTTTTGGATTTCTTCTTGAACTTTTGGAACCTCATGAGTTGACAAGGTAGTCATAATCATATTTTGTGCATGTCCGGTATGTCCACCAAGAACTGGGATTTTTGTTGCTCCTCGATCAGCCACTCTAGTGATGTAGTTTAGGATTTGTTCACTATTTTGCGAAATGATTAGAAGATTTCGTGATGAATTGAGTCCGACCATCATTTTATCAATTGTAAGAGAAACAACTCCAAGTGAGAGAATGGAATACATAACAGTATCAGGAGGAAAGGCAATAGCACTGATTGCGACAATGATTCCATCGACAATAAGTAGTACCATTCCTAGTGGGAGTGGCGTATATTTGTTGAGAATTTGTGTGATAATTCCAGTTCCTCCAGTTGAGGAATTTCCATAGAAGACTATTCCTAGTCCTAGCCCTAATACAATCCCACCAAAAATAGCAGCCAACAAAGGTTGTTTGGTGAGTGTCGGTAAGCCCTCAGTTAATTTAATAAACATTGGGAAGACAAGAGACCCATAGAAGGTTTTTAGGAGAACTTCGCGGCCAAGAAAGAACCAACATAAAATTAACAAAGGGATGGTTGTTGCTAAGACGAAGTTAGCATTATTCCAACCAAAAAGGGCGTTTAAACTAATGGCTAGTCCTCCGACACCACCTGAAGCAATATTATTCTTAACTAAAAGTGAGTTATAGCCAACCGCAGCAATAAAAGAACCGAGTGTAACTAAAAGTATGTCTATTATTCGACGTTTCATATATTATCTCCTAGAAATGATATTCTTATTATCAAGTCTTTTTAAGTTTCCGTCAAGTAAAGACTATTTTGGTTGTATCTGAGGTTGTGTTTCACGTGAAACTATAAACATAATCTTGACAAAAATAGATAAAACAATGTAGAATAATAGTCATCAGAAGAGTAATTCTATCTTTTTTATAGAGAGCTGGTGGTTGCTGAAAATCAGTATGAAGGTGGAATGAATGGGCTGAAGAGAATTGACGATTAACGTGAACACATAAACGTTAGGTTTGGCACCCCTTATCGTGCAACTTCTTTGTTGAGAAGGTTTGAGATGATAGCTGCAGAAAGAGTTATCAACTGAGGTGGTACCGCGTATCAAAAGTGATTAACGCCCTCACGCATGTTTTTGCGTGGGGATTTTTTTGTATTAGAGAGGTAATTATATGACGAAACCTATTATTTTGACGGGAGACCGTCCAACAGGGAAACTTCATCTAGGACACTATGTTGGTAGTTTAAAAAATCGTGTCCTTTTACAAAACGAAGATAAATATAACATGTTTGTCTTCTTGGCTGATCAGCAAGCTCTTACGGATCACGCAAAAGAGTCAGAGATCATCAAAGAATCAATTGGGAATGTTGCTTTAGATTATCTCTCTGTAGGTTTGGATCCAGCGAAGTCAACTATTTTCATTCAAAGTCAGATTCCTGAATTGGCTGAGTTGACTATGTATTATATGAACCTAGTTTCATTGGCACGTTTAGAGCGTAACCCAACGGTTAAGACGGAAATTGCTCAAAAAGGTTTCGGAGAATCGATTCCAACAGGCTTTCTAGTTTATCCAATTTCTCAGGCAGCTGATATCACGGCCTTTAAAGCAAATTATGTTCCTGTAGGTAATGACCAAAAGCCAATGATTGAGCAGACACGTGAAATTGCACGTAGCTTCAATCATACTTATAATTGTGATATTTTGGTTGAGCCAGAGGGAATCTACCCTGAAAATGAAGCTGCAGGACGCCTTCCAGGTCTAGACGGTAATGCTAAGATGTCTAAATCCTTGGGTAATGGTATCTTCCTTTCAGATGATGAGGACACTGTTCGTAAAAAAGTCATGAGTATGTATACGGATCCAAACCATATTCGTGTGGAAGATCCAGGTCAAATTGAAGGTAACATGGTTTTCCATTATCTTGATATCTTTGGTCGCGAAGAGGATGCTACTACAATTGCTGAAATGAAAGAACATTATCAACGAGGTGGTTTAGGAGATGTGAAGACAAAACGTTATCTTCTAGAAATCTTAGAACGTGAGTTAGCTCCAATTCGTGAACGCCGTTTAGAATATGCCAAGGATATGGGAGAAGTTTTCCGTATGCTTGAAAAAGGTAGTCAAGCAGCGCGTGAAGTTGCTGGACAAACATTGGCAGAAGTAAAAGAAGCAATGGGAATTAATTATTTTTAAGAAATAAAAAGTAGGGACTCAAGATAATCTGGAGCCCTATTTTTATTTGGAAAAAGGTTTTCTTAGAATCTTTAGCGACATCTGTTGACAAACCATTTTAGCATGATATGATATTATCTATTAAAAAATACACTAGGGCTGCTGGAGGTCCAAACTTTGAGAAAAGAGGACGATTATAATGTCAAATTGGGACACTAAATTCTTGAAAAAAGGTTACACTTTTGATGACGTATTGCTTATTCCTGCGGAAAGTCATGTTCTACCAAACAACGTCAACTTGAAGACGAAATTGGCTAAAAATTTGACATTAAATATCCCAATTATCACTGCAGCCATGGATACGGTCACAGATAGTAAGATGGCTATCTCAATTGCTCGTGCAGGTGGTTTGGGTGTCATTCACAAAAATATGTCTATTGCGGAACAAGCTGAAGAAGTTCGAAAAGTAAAGCGCTCTGAAAATGGTGTCATCATTGATCCATTCTTCTTAACGCCTGAAAATAAAGTTGCTGAAGCCGAAGAGTTGATGCAACGTTACCGTATTTCAGGGGTTCCAATTGTTGAGACACTTGAAAATCGTAAATTGGTTGGTATTATCACAAACCGTGATATGCGTTTTATCTCTAATTACGATACTCCAATTTCAGAACACATGACTTCTGAAAAATTGGTCACTGCTCCAGTTGGAACAGATCTTGAAACAGCTGAAAGTATTCTTCATGAGCATCGTATTGAAAAGCTACCTCTAGTTGATGAAGAAGGTCGTTTGTCAGGACTCATTACTATTAAGGATATCGAAAAAGTTATCGAGTTTCCTAATGCAGCTAAGGATGAATTCGGTCGTCTTTTGGTCGCAGGTGCTGTAGGGGTTACTTCTGATACCTTTGAACGTGCAGAAGCTCTATTTGAAGCAGGCGCAGATGCTATTGTCATTGATACTGCACATGGTCATTCAGCAGGTGTTCTTCGTAAAATTGCTGAAATTCGTGCTCACTTCCCAGATCGTACTTTGATTGCAGGAAATATTGCAACAGCTGAAGGTGCGCGTGCACTTTATGAAGCAGGTGTTGATGTCGTTAAAGTAGGTATCGGACCAGGTTCTATTTGTACAACACGTGTGGTTGCGGGTGTAGGTGTTCCTCAAGTCACTGCTATTTACGATGCTGCAAGTGTTGCGCGTGAATACGGAAAAACAATTATTGCTGATGGTGGTATCAAATACTCAGGTGATATTGTAAAAGCTCTTGCAGCAGGTGGTAATGCTGTAATGCTTGGTTCTATGTTTGCTGGTACTGATGAAGCACCAGGTGAAACTGAGATTTTCCAAGGTCGTAAATACAAGTCTTACCGTGGTATGGGATCAATTGCAGCTATGAAGAAGGGATCAAGCGATCGTTACTTCCAAGGTGCAGTTAACGAAGCGAATAAACTTGTTCCAGAAGGAATTGAAGGCCGTGTAGCTTATAAAGGTTCTGCTGCTGATATCGTATTCCAATTGATTGGCGGTATCCGTGCAGGTATGGGTTATACAGGTGCAGAAGATATCCAGGCTTTACATGACAAAGCTCAGTTTGTTGAAATGTCAGGTGCAGGGCTTATTGAAAGTCACCCTCATGATGTTCAAATTACCAACGAGGCGCCTAACTACTCAGCTCATTAATAAACAAAAAGTACTTATCTCAGGTAAGTACTTTTTTGTTTACAGTGATGTTTACGATAAGTTTACAACACGTTTACGTGGTTACAACCGTCAGTAGAGGGGTTGGACGAAAAAAGTTGACAACTTATTGGGTGACGATTGTCACATGTGTCAATCACGAAAAATAGAAAAACAAGTCGTTTAATCGACTTGTTTTTCATAAATATTACCATTCTTAACTAAGAAGGTCTTTAAATCAGGTGGTAGGTTACTCAGATGATCAAGTGAAGTTGTCGTCATGAAGGTTTGAACCTCTTCGTCAATACTTTCTAACAGTTTAAGTTGACGGTGGTTGTCAAGCTCACTCATGACATCATCGAGGAGAAGAATAGGAAATTCACCTGTTACTTTTTTTATCAGAGCAATCTCAGCCATTTTTAAAGAAAGAATGAGGCTACGTTGCTGCCCCTGACTGCCGAAAGATGCGTTCATGTCATTGATGTAAAATGTCAAATCATCCCTATGTGGACCAACACCAGTGTTCTTTTTGAAGATATCTCTTTTGTGATTTTGCTTTAACGTGGTTAAAAATGATTCGCGAATAACTTTGTTATTTTCCAGTGGGATATTAGATTCGTAGGAGATTTTAAGGCGCTCTATCTGATTTGAGAGGTTACTATGATGTCTATCTGCCTCCTCCTCTAATTGCTTGATAAATTCTAGTCTATGTTCGATAACTCGTGTTCCAAAATCGGAAAGCTGTTCATCTAACACTGAGAGGAAATTAATGTCTACATTGTCAGTAGATTTGAGATAGGCATTACGTTGTTTGAGTACATGATTATAACTTGATAAGTCTGAGAGATAAACAGGCTTAATCTGTCCTAAATCAATATCTATAAATTTACGTCTCAGGCTTGGAGATCCTTTTACAAGTTGTAAATCCTCAGGAGCAAATAGTACCACAGTCATGTGACCGATATAATCGGATAATTTAGCTTGTTTGAGGTGGTTAACCTTTGTTATGCGTCCTTTATTAGATAAACTGATTTCCAGAGGTAGCTTCCCACTATGACGATGCACGATGCCGTTCAGTTTGAGAGTATTTTGCTGAAATTGAATCAGTTCTTTATCTGAACGGGTCCGATGACTACGTGTCAATGCTAGAAAATAGATGGCCTCAAGAATATTTGTTTTTCCTTGGGCATTGCGACCAAGAAAAATATTGAGATGAGGTGAGAAGCTCACAGAGGCTTCAGTATAATTTCTAAAGTGTTGAATATCAATTTTTTCGAGCCACATAGTTAGGTTCCTGGGAAACGAACGGGTTTTCGTTTAGTTTTATTGCTTTCTTTTGACGGATGTGCTTTTTGTTTCTTTTTATTATCCTGATTCATTTTTTTAACAATGGCAGCAACACGTGCTTTTTCAGCGACTTCTTTTTGATGTTCTTCAATTTCATTTGTCGTAGGAGCTACAATCGTTATTTCAAGTTCTTCAGACGGAATGGTAATAACATCTCCATAACGAAGTTTTTTTCCACGACGTTTTTCATCCTCACCGTTGAATAAAACGGTATTATTAGCTAAAAATCCTTTAATAGCTCCGCCACTATGAATGATACTTAATTCTTTTAAAAGTGCTTGCAGTGTGATGTATTCATCAAATAATTTATATTCCATAGTACCTCAACTTTCTCTTGAGATAAGATAGCATAAAAATGGTATAATTGGAAGCATAAACTTTTTAGAGGTTATCAATGAAAATTGCTGATGGTGTCTATGTACACTTCATTCCAACACAAAAATATAAAACTAATCGTATTGTTTTTCGAATGACAGGTTCTTTGAATAAACAAACAATTGCTAAACGAGCCCTAGTTTCACAAATGTTGGCTACAGCCAATCAGACGTATCCAACAGTACAGTCTTTTAAAGAGAGACTAGCTTCTCTTTATGGAACACAGTTGTCAACTAGAGTGTCAACCAAAGGATTGACACATAGTGTTGACATCGAGTTGACATATTTGAAAGATGCCTTTATCCTTACGAATGATGGATTATTTTGGGAAGTGCTAGGATTTTTGAAAGAGTGTCTTTACAAGCCACTGTCAAGAGTAGCTCAATACCAAAATAAAGTATTTGACATAGAAAAACAAAATTTAATGACCTACCTGGATGTTGACACAGAGAATAATTACTATTACAGTGAAGTTAAGGGAAGAGAGCTTTATTTTGTAAACGAGGGCTTGAAAGTTCCAAAATATGGTCAAGCAGAACTTGTTGAAGCAGAGACCTCGTTTACAGCTTATCAAGAATTTCAAAGTATGTTGACAAGAGATCGTATTGATATCTTTATGGTTGGAGAATTTGATGATTATCAAGTACTCCAAGCTTTACATCGTTTTCCTTTGGAAGGACGTCAAGTTGATTTACAGTTTAGCTATAGTCAACCTTATGTCAATGTTGTGAAAGAAAAGATAGAACCTAGACAGAGTAGTCAATCTATTTTACAGCTAGGGTACCAATTTCCGTGTCAATATGGAGATAAAGATTACTTTGCCTTAATTGTATTCAATGCTTTGTTCGGTGAATTTGCCCATTCAGCCTTGTTTACAACACTTCGAGAAAAGGAAGGATTGGCTTATTCAATTAGTAGTCAATTTGATATCTTTACAGGTTTACTGGAAGTTTACGCTGGAATTGAAAAATCTAATAGAAATCAGGCTATGCGAGGAATTAGTAGAGAATTGAACTACATTAAATTAGGACGTTTTTCAAGTTCTCTCCTGAATCAAACCAAAAAAATCATACGAATGAATGCCCTACTCTCTGAAGATCATGCCTTAACATTAGTGGAACAACGTTTTAATAAGGTGATTTTTGGCGATAAAAGTCTTTCATTGGAGAATTGGTTAGATGAGATTGAGAAGGTTACTAAAAAAGATGTTTGCCGTGTAGCACGTCAAGTTAAGCTACAGAGTTTGTTCTTTTTAGAAGGAGTGTCTTAAAATGGCTGCTTTGAAGAAACGTTATTATCAAAAAATTGATGAAGAAGTTTATTCAGCAATTTTAGATAATGGTATGTCTTTATCAATCATTAAGAAAAAAGGATTTGTAGAAAAAGCCGCCTTTTTGTCAACAAATTTTGGGGCGCTAGATAATCACTTTTATATTGATGGTGAGTCACAATCTTACCCTGCAGGTATTGCTCATTTTCTTGAACACAAGCTATTTGAGGATGAGCAGGGAAGGGATGTGACATTGGATTTTGTCAAGCTTGGAGCTGATGTCAATGCTTTTACAACCTTTGAGAAGACAACATATTATTTTTCTACTCTAGATAACTTTGAGGAGTCTTTAGAGCTTTTATTAAACTTTACATCGAGCTTTACAAGTTCTGAAGATGCTGTCAACCATGAAAAAAGAATTATTGAACAAGAAATAAATATGTATCAGGATGATCCTGACTACAGAGCTTATCTAGGTTGTTTACAAAGCTTGTATCCTAATACTATATTAGGTCAAGACATTGCTGGAAGTGTTGATAGCATTGAAGAAATTACTGTAAAGGACTTAAAAGATAATTTTGATTGCTTTTACAGGCCAGCAAACCGTCATCTCGTCTTAGTGGGCGATTTTGATGTTGAAAGAATTTACAACTTTGTCAACGAAAAGCAAATTAAGTTTACAGCACCTGAGAGAATAGTCGAAAAAGAAAAAAGCCCTATTGAGTCAAATATCCAAAAATTAGATAGTCTTCAAATGGAGATATTCATCTCAAAACTAGCCATTGGTTTTAAGAGTGTTCCTTTTACTGATAATCGTATGAGAGAAAACATACTGGTACAGTTATTGTTCAATTTACTGTTTGGCTGGACGTCTCCTTATTATCAAAATTGGTATGCTGAAGGAAAAATAGACGAGTCTGTGTCAATTGAATACGAGGTATCTAATCGATATTCATTTGTCATTATGACTATGGACACTGCAGAGCCTATCCGTATGTCAAGTTTAATTCGTCAAGTGATGACATCGGCAGATAAAAAACGATTGTTGACGGAAGAAGCATTGGATTTACAAAAGAAAGCTTTGTATGGTGAATTTTTACGTAGTCTAGACAATATCCAGAATTTAGGAAGCCAATATTTAGCTTATTTTGAGAATGATAAAACATACTTTGATTTTGGTCAGGAACTGATGAGCATTACTTCCAAGGAGTTGAAGGATTTTTTGAATCACTATCTCTCAAATATGGAGATTACCGATTTTGTTGTCTTCCCTAAATAAGTGATTATTTGCTATAATAGAGACACGAAAACAAAGAAGAATATTAGAAAGGGGAAAAATGAAGTTACACTCTCTAGGTGAGCAATTACGTGCAGCGCGTATAAAGAAAGAGTTAAGTTTATATGATGTAGAAAAAATTTCTGGAGTCGAAGCCCAGTTTCTTCTGGCTATGGAAATGGATCAACTTAAAGCTTTGCCAGAGGACATTCAGCAAGAGGCGCTTGAAAAGTATGCCACTTCGGTTGGTTTAGATGGAAAACGTCTGTTTGAGGAGCAGAGACAGAATGAGCAAAAACTAAAAAAAGAGAAGAAACCAGTTGAACGTAAGGAAGATACCTTAGCTGCTAAAGCTCCTATGTCACGCTTTTTAAAGCATAAACGTGAAGAAAAAAGAAAGTCTAACTATCTACCTTTACTAATGCTTAGTGCGGTTTCGTTACTTATCATCTGTTCAGTAGGTTATATTATTATTAGACATCTTTCTAATCAACCTCAGGTGATAAAACCAAATACTATCTTTACAGTTAATCATCTGTCAACGGCTAGTAGGGCTAAATCGTCACGAAGCATTTCTGAGGTTACCGTTTCGGGGGCAAATGTTACAACGACAACTCAAGGCAATCAACTAATGGTTGATTTCTCCAATGTAAATTCTTCAGTAGTTTTAGATGTGGAGTTATCAAAAGATAGCGATGACACATGGTTTTCAGTAGATAACTCAGATACTTCAGAGAGTTACCTCCTTTCAAAAACGAAAAATTCAAAATACTCTTTAGATTTTTCTGATAAAACTAAACCAACTCAAATTATTATTGCTCAATCTTCAAAAGTAACTCTAAAGGTAAATGGGGAGTCACTTGATTTATCTCAATTAGATAAAAATACACCTAGCTACCTCACATTAAGAATCCAATAGAATCGAGAAGAAATGTTTAAAAAAGAAAATTTACCTAATTTATTGACACTTGCTAGAATTGTTTTGATTCCTATCTTTTTACTGATGACATCACTTGCGTCAAGTAATGTCATGCATATTGCTGCTGCGGTTGTCTTTGCTATTGCCAGTATTACAGATTATTTAGATGGCTATTTGGCACGAAAATGGCATGTTGTTACTAATTTCGGGAAATTTGCAGATCCATTGGCAGATAAGATGCTAGTGATGTCAGCATTTATTATGTTAGTCGGTATTAATCAAGCGCCAGCCTGGGTGGTTTCAGTTATTATCTGTCGTGAGCTTGCAGTCACAGGTCTTCGTCTTTTATTAGTGGAGAACGGTGGTACAGTTCTCGCTGCAGCTATGCCTGGTAAGATTAAGACAGTGACTCAGATGTTATCTATTATTCTATTATTGTGTCATCTGCATTTTGTAGGAACAATTATGCTTTATATTGCTTTGTTCTTTACAATTTACTCAGGCTATGATTATTTCAAAGGTGCAGGTTTCTTATTTAAGGATACTTTCAAATAGTACGATAAATCAATGATTGAAATAAAAAATTTAAAGTTTAAATATCATCAAGATCAACCATCCTATATTCTTGATGATGTATCGTTTCACGTGAAACGTGGGGAATGGTTATCCATTGTAGGGCATAATGGTTCTGGAAAATCCACGACAGCACGTCTTATTGACGGACTATTAGTGGCAGAGTCTGGGCAGATTATTGTTGATGGTCAAGAATTAACAGAAGACAATGTCTGGGATATCCGTGATAAGATTGGTATGGTCTTTCAAAATCCAGATAATCAATTTGTTGGGGCAACTGTTGAAGATGATGTTGCTTTTGGTCTTGAAAATAAAGGTGTTCCCTATGAAGAAATGGCTTTAAGGGTTCAAGAGGCTCTGGAATTTGTGGGAATGTCAGAATTTAAGGATAGAGAGCCAGCTAGATTATCTGGAGGCCAAAAACAACGTGTGGCTATCGCAGGTATTGTAGCTATGAGACCATCTATTTTGATTTTGGATGAGGCAACCAGCATGCTTGACCCAGAAGGTCGCCAGGAATTGATTCAATCTATTAAAGCTATTCGTAAAGAGTACGGAATGACTGTTTTATCAATTACTCATGATCTCGATGAGGTCGCTTTGAGTGACCGTGTTTTGGTTTTGAAAAAAGGTAAAGTGGAGTCTGTTTCAAGTCCTCGTGAACTATTTAGTAGGGGCTCAGAGTTGGTTGACTTAGGTTTAGATATCCCTTTTAGTGCATTATTAACTCAAAAGCTAAGAAATAAAGGTCTGATTGATTGTGAAGACTATCTGACAGAAAAGGAATTGGTAGAACGACTATGGGAATCTCTCTCAAAAATGTAAGTTATATCTATCAAGCGGGTACTCCTTTTGAGGGGCGTGCCCTTTTTGATATGACGACGACGATAAAAGATGGTTCATATACGGCCTTTATTGGACATACAGGAAGTGGTAAATCTACTATTATGCAGCTCTTGAATGGCCTTTATTTACCCACTAGTGGTCAGGTTCACGTTGATGATACGATCATAACCAGTCAATCAAAGAATAAGGACATAAAACCAATTCGTAAGAAGGTAGGTTTAGTTTTTCAATTTCCAGAAAGTCAGTTATTTGCAGAAACTGTTTTAGAAGATGTTGCCTTTGGACCTCAAAATTTCGGAGTTTCTAAGGAAGAAGCAGAACAACGTGCTATTGAAAGTCTAAAATTAGTTGGACTCCCAGAAGAGTTTCATGGACAGAATCCTTTTGATTTATCAGGGGGACAAATGCGACGTGTTGCCATCGCAGGGATTCTAGCTATGCAACCAGATATTTTAGTACTGGATGAACCGACTGCTGGTCTAGATCCACAGGGCCGGAAGGAATTGATGTCTCTCTTTAAGGAGTTACATCTTTCTGGAATGACGATTGTTTTAGTAACTCACTTGATGGATGATGTTGCCGATTATGCAACAGCTGTGAATGTTATGGAAAAAGGGCAACTAGTGTTGTCGGGAGCTCCTAAAGATGTTTTTCAAAAGGTTACTTTTCTTAAAGAAAAGCAGTTAGGTGTTCCTAAAATAACGGAGTTTGCGCTACAGCTACAAGAAAAAGGTTATCACTTTGAAAGTCTCCCTATTACAATCGAGGAATTCGTAGAGGTGGTGTCGCATGGATAAGTTAATTATTGGACGTTATATTGTTGGGGACTCTTTTATACACCGATTAGACCCTAGAAGTAAATTATTAGCCATGCTGATTTATATTGTTATTATCTTTTGGGCTAATAATCCTTTAACTTATGCTGTAATAACTTTATTTACACTTTTCTTGGTTTTCTTGTCTAAAATAAAACTTGGTTTCTTTTTAGGTGGAATCAAACCAATGATTTGGATTATTTTATTTTCTACCCTATTTCAAGTTTTCTTCAATACAAAAGGGAGTGTGCTTTGGTCTATCGGCTTTTTAAAGATTACGGAAGTCGGTTTAAATCAAGGTTGGATGATATTCCTTAGATTTATCCTCATTATTAGTTTTTCCACCCTACTTACTCTAACGACAACACCTTTAAGTTTATCTGATGCAGTTGAATCACTTTTAAAACCTCTTACTATTTTCAAAGTGCCAGCACATGAAATTGGTTTAATGCTATCTTTGAGTCTACGTTTTGTACCAACTTTGATGGATGATACAACTCGTATTATGAATGCTCAAAAGGCGCGTGGTGTTGACTTTGGTGAAGGAAATATTATTCAGAAGGTACGATCAATAATACCTATTTTAATTCCTTTGTTTGCATCAAGCTTTAAACGAGCAGATGCTCTGGCGATTGCTATGGAAGCACGAGGCTATCAAGGTGGTGAAGGACGAACAAAATATCGTCGACTTTCATGGAATAGTCGAGATAACATATCAATTATTGCTATTTTAGCTTTAGGATTAATGCTTTTTTATCTTAAGAGTTAATTCGTTGAGATAAATAAAAACTAGGTCTTAAGACCTAGAAGTTTTAGATGGACGCCCACGTAGGCGTTCTTTTTTCGTCTAATCCCAACCTACTTGTAATATTTTTAATATCCCTAACAAGGGGATGTTACATTTCCAAGGTATCATAGATACATGGTTATAGTTCTTCAGCTTAGTCTGGATTGAGAAATCCCTATATAGAGTAAGCCAGTTGATTTACCTATTAGTCATAAACAATAAAACAACTTAAAATCTTTGACTAATATGGATTGGACTATAAATAGATAAAGGAGCATCATCATGCAAAAAAAGAATACATCTAACACTAAAAAATTAGGTCTTTTTGGACTTGTTACAGTAGCAACACTTGGGGCAACAGCTTTAGCTAATGCAGAAACTTACACAGTTCAAAAAGGCGATACACTTTCAGCTATTGCTAAGAAAAATGGTACGACCGTAGATGAAATCGTTTCAAAAAACGGTATTCAAGACGCCAATAAGATTTCTATTGGTCAAAACTTAACAATTAATGAAACAACTGAAGAGACTACAGAACCTTCAGCTACAACAGCTACAACAGAAGCAGCTGCTGAATCAACACAATCAACAGAATCTACACAAAGTGAAGATACTCAAGCAACCAATACAAATCTTTCTTCTTCAGAGGCAGCTGCCAAAGAAGAAATCGCGCAACGTGAGTCAAGCGGTAGCTATACAGCTCAAAATGGGCAATATTATGGACGTTACCAATTAGCCTCATCATATTTGAACGGAGACTTGTCTCCTGAAAATCAAGAGAAGGTAGCAGATAATTATGTAGCAAGCCGTTATGGTTCATGGACAGCAGCTCTTGCTTTCTGGAATGGTAATGGTTGGTACTAAATCATTATTACTGACTTATGAGGAAAACTAGTCAAATCTCATACAAATAAGGGAAAAATGCCAGATTTTTGGCATTTTTTTATTAAAATGATAAATCATTGTAACATTAGACATAATACAAATAATCGGCAGTAATATTACTAAGTTATGATGAATGTAACTAGAATTAACTAGGAGGGATTTATGTTTAAAAAAAGTTATAAGGGACGCCGTATCAAATTAGCAGCGAAGAAATCATTGGCGGTATCAGTGGCAATTGTAACAAGTTTTATTGTCATTTTGGCAGTATCACTTTCTACACTAATTAATAAAGGGTTGGTTAATGCATTTTCAGATTCTGTTACCCCAACACCTTCAACAGCATCAACAACGTCAGAATCGACAGCAGATTTAGTTAAAACAACAGAAATTAGTTCAAGCAAAGATAATAAAGCTAATAAAGAAAAGGTTGAAGAAAGTAAGTCTCAGTCAGAAGCAACAGGAGAATCGGTAGAAGCAGCTGAAAAGTCTCAGTCAGATACTACTACAAGCGCTGCTTCAACGAATACTGATACTACGTCGACTCAAAATACTGGAACAGCTCCTTCGGTTGCTGCAACTGGTAGCGGGTCGGTTGTTCTCTCAAATGGGAACACTGCAGGAGAAGTTGGTTCCTATGCAGCGGCACAGATGGCAGCAGCTACTGGTGTTCCTCAGTCAACTTGGGAGTCAATTATTGCGCGTGAGTCAAATGGTGATCATACTGCAGCAAATGGTTCAGGTGCATCAGGTCTTTTTCTAACAATGCCTGGATGGGGCTCTACTGCAACAGTTGAGGATCAAATTCAATCAGCCTTGAATGCCTATAACGCACAAGGGTTGTCAGCTTGGAATTACTAATATTAATAGAAGTTGGGAGCGTACTCTCAGCTTTTTAATTTGGATGTAGGTAATCTGTTTTATAGAGCTACTTGTTATTACTAGGTAGGGTATGGCCTTTTTGTTATAATAGGAATGAAAGGTATAGCAATGAAACAAATTTTTAAATCAAGAGAAAAGTTGTGGGTTTCTCTGATTATTATAGCTTTTGCTGTATTATTGGTTACACCACAACTATTTACAAGAAAAGTCATTTTAGGTTCAGATTCCATCTTTCACTATAACAGGTTCTATGAAGCTGCTATGCAACTAAAAAATGGTAACCTTTCTTACTTTTTATCTTTATATGGATTCCAACAGTCAGGCCGCATTGTCAATGCTCTTTACGGTCCTTTTTTTGCCTATTTACAAGGAGGGCTTATTTTAATAAGTGGCACCTGGTTTCGTTATCAGATTGTGTCAAGGGTATTACTACATATACTAGCTGAGTCCTCAATGTATGCCTTGCTCAAGCAGTGTAAAGTTAAGACAAACATTGCCTTGTCACTAGGTTTACTCTATGCGACAACATTCTCTATCCAATACTGGACGATGCGTCAGGGTTTCTCTAGTTGGGGAGCGGCTTTACTACCTTTTTGTTTTATTCCAGCAATTCACTATGTCTTTTATCAAAAAGTAGAACCAATTAGACTTGCCTTGTCTATAGCATTGATTTTTCAGGTTCACGTACTTAGTGCTTTGATATTAGTGATGATGTATCTTCCTTTTTATCTTTACACTTTTGTAAAGTCTCCTATCGCTAAGAAAAAGGAAACCTTCGTTCAAGTAGGTATAGCAGTCATTCTGTTCCTCTTACTGACTGTCAATGTCTGGTTAGTACTCCTATATTTGAGAGGGACTAATCATCTCTTAGATCCATTTATAAATAGAGAAATAGGTAAGAATGGGATAGATGGAACAGCAAGATACTGGCTATATACCCCAATTTCATTAATGGTGTTACTCATTTTACAGTTTCTTTACGCTGTTTTGAATTGGAAGAAATTTGCTAGATGGAAAAAAATACTGCACTTTATTTATTTTATTTTCTTCTTCTTATCGACAGGTCTTTTTCCGTGGCAGTATCTAGTAGAAAATGGAAATACATTTGCTGAACTGATTCAATTTCCATTTAGATTCTTTGTTCCTGCCACTATTTTACTTTTAGCAATTACGGGGTTAACGGTCACGCGATTTGTAAACTGGCGAAAAAGTATTGCTGTTTTACTCTTTGCCTTTGCGGGTGTTGGTCTTATTCAGAACATGATGGATACTACCGATCGTGTAAAAACTGCGGCACAAGATGGTGAACTTATTTCCATTGTTAAACATACTTACGTTGAAGGAGATTATCAGACGATAAGTCTTACCATGAATGACAGTGACTTGTCACAGTTTTTAAATTTAGTTGTCAAACCCACACCAGATTACGTACCTATTTATGGGACAATAGGTAAGCAGAACACTTACGATCTTTATTACGAAAATATCGTTACGAATCAGAAGGCAGAAAAGCTACTCGAGGATGGTTATCTTGTATTAACTTGGCAGGCTGCTGAAGGGGAGAAACTGAATCTACCGATAGTTGTCTATAAAGATTCCATCTTGACGCTAAATGATAATGAACTTGATAAGGATGATTACAGCTTGTCAACGATTGGAACACCAACCGTTGTATCACAAAGAGGACAGAATAAACTGATTTTAAGCTATCGTGAACCCCAATGGCTACTTGTAGCTGTCTTGACTCCCTTGGTAGTTTTAGGAATGATAGCTTTACAGTGGCTTTACACAAAAATAAGAATACATAAGGTTGCCTAGTGGCAACCTTTTTGCATTATTTCTTAATCATGATATAATTAAGCTTGCGTGATTTGACGCTTCAAAATCGACCTTCAAATCGATATTTGAATAACTAGACCCTTCAAGTCTATGTTAATTTTTATTTGATGGGAGGAGTTATCTATGACTGATAATTCAAAAACACGTGTTGTTGTCGGTATGAGTGGTGGCGTTGATTCATCAGTAACAGCCTTACTTTTAAAAGAGCAAGGTTATGATGTAATCGGTGTTTTCATGAAAAACTGGGATGACACAGATGAATTTGGTGTGTGTACAGCAACCGAAGATTATAAAGATGTAGCAGCAGTAGCTGATCAGATTGGTATCCCCTATTACTCTGTCAACTTTGAAAAAGAGTACTGGGATCGTGTATTTGAGTATTTCTTAGCAGAGTACCGTGCAGGCCGTACCCCTAATCCAGACGTTATGTGTAATAAGGAAATCAAGTTTAAGGCTTTCTTAGATTATGCGATGACATTGGGAGCGGATTATGTGGCTACAGGACATTACGCTCAAGTTGTTCGCGATGAAGACGGCATTGTCCATATGTTGCGTGGTGCAGATAACAATAAAGATCAAACCTACTTCCTTAGTCAACTTTCGCAAGAGCAGTTGCAGAAAACGATGTTTCCTTTAGGACATCTACAAAAACCAGAAGTTCGTGAGATTGCTGAACGTGCAGGTCTTGCAACAGCCAAGAAAAAAGATTCAACAGGAATATGTTTTATTGGTGAGAAAAACTTTAAAGAGTTTCTTAGTCAATACTTACCAGCTCAAAAAGGTCGTATGATGACTATCGATGGTCGTGATATGGGTGAACACAATGGACTCATGTATTATACCATTGGTCAACGTGGTGGTATGGGTATTGGTGGCCAAAAAGGTGGAGATAATGCTCCTTGGTTTGTAGTAGGAAAAGATCTTTCTAAAAATATTCTTTACGTAGGTCAAGGTTTCCACCATGAGTCGTTGATGTCAACTTCTCTTGACGCTTCAATGATTCACTTTACTCGAGATATGCCAGAAGAATTTGAAATGGAATGTACAGCAAAATTCCGTTATCGTCAACCTGATAGTAAAGTTACTGTAAAGGTTAAAGGTGATAAAGCAGAGGTTATTTTTGCTGAACCTCAGCGTGCTATTACACCTGGTCAAGCCGTTGTTTTCTATGATGGTCAGGAATGTTTAGGCGGCGGTATTATTGACCAGGCGTATAAAGACGGAAAAGTTTGTCAGTATATCTAACTGGAGTTGAGTAAAAACGATGAGTTCACAATTTTTTTATGCATTTATGGCATTTTTCGCTATAATGAACCCAATTTCAAATCTTCCTGCTTACATGGCTTTAGTAGCAGATGATAGTCAAAAAATTTCACGAAAAATTGCTTTTAGGAGTCTTTTGATTGCCTTTGTTATTATAACTGTTTTTATCTTTTCAGGAGATTTCATTTTTAAAGTATTTGGAATTACAATTGTTTCTTTCAGAATTGCTGGCGGAATATTAGTGGCTGTTATCGGTTACCATATGATTAATGGTAATCATTCACCTAGCTATAAAGGAATGGAGCAGCAAGCAGTAAATTCAGATCCAATGTCTATTGCTATTTCTCCTCTTGCAATGCCACTTTTTGCAGGACCAGGTACAATTACAACTGCTTTAAGTCTGGCTAATGGAGGTTTGCAGAATCAACTGATAACCGTAGTTGCTTTTGCTCTACTATGTGTCATCACTTATCTCCTGTTAAGAAGTGCAAAACAAATTGCAGGCTTCTTGGGAGAAAATTTGATGAAAATTATAACGAAAATGATGGGACTTTTACTATTCTCCATAGGTATACAGATGATTATCGTCAGTGTGCAGACCTTGCTCAAACAGTGATTTGCATTGACAAAATGATTTGATTTGATAAAATAATTTTAACAATAGTCATGATGGTCAAAGCTCATGAGAATTGTGCGTTTTTGCGTACAGTTTTCTGGAGTTTTGGCTATTTTTGTAGGAAAAAACAAAGAAAGGATGGGCAGCTGATTGTAAATCACTGCATAAATCTAAAAAATGTCTTACGAGTTTGATGAAAATTTTGATGTAATTGTTGTTGGTGCTGGTCACGCTGGTGTGGAAGCTAGCTTAGCTGCAGCCCGCATGGGATGTAAGGTTTTATTAGCGACTATTAACCTAGAGATGTTGGCTTTTATGCCATGTAATCCTTCTATTGGGGGATCTGCCAAGGGGATTGTTGTCCGTGAGATTGATGCCCTTGGTGGAGAGATGGGTAAAAATATTGATAAAACTTATATTCAGATGAAAATGTTGAATACCGGTAAGGGACCTGCTGTCAGAGCTTTACGTGCACAAGCCGATAAAGCCTTGTATGCTATGACAATGAAGCATACAGTTGAGCGTCAGGAAAACCTGACTCTCCGTCAGTCCATGGTTGATGAAATTCTTGTTGAAGATGGTAAGGTAGTTGGTGTAAGAACAGCCACAAATCAAAAATATGGAGCTAAAGCGGTTGTTGTCACAACAGGAACAGCTTTGCGTGGTGAAATTATCCTAGGTGAGCTCAAATATTCTTCAGGTCCTAATAACAGTCTTGCATCTGTTACATTGGCAGATAACTTGAGGGATCTTGGCCTTGAAATAGGAAGATTTAAAACAGGTACCCCTCCTCGTGTCAAGGCATCATCAATTAATTATGAAGAAACTGAAATTCAACCAGGTGACGAAAAGCCGAATCATTTTTCATTCTTGTCGAAGGATGAAGATTATCTTCAGGATCAAATTCCTTGTTGGCTAACTTATACGAATCAAGAGAGCCACGATATTATCAATAACAATTTACACCGTGCCCCAATGTTTTCAGGTATTGTCAAGGGTGTAGGACCTCGTTATTGTCCATCAATCGAAGATAAAATTGTCCGATTTGCCGATAAGAATCGCCATCAACTTTTCCTTGAACCTGAAGGAAGAGAGACTGAGGAAGTCTATGTGCAAGGCCTGTCAACTAGTCTGCCAGAAGATGTTCAAAAAGAGTTGATTCACTCAATTAAAGGTCTCGAAAAGGCAGAGATGATGCGAACTGGTTATGCGATTGAATATGATATCGTGCTCCCTCATCAACTACGTGCAACACTTGAAACGAAGTTGATTTCAGGTCTCTTTACAGCAGGACAGACCAACGGAACTTCTGGATACGAGGAGGCAGCAGGTCAAGGTCTAGTTGCTGGTATCAATGCGGCTCTTAAAGTTCAAGGTAAACCTGAACTTATTCTCAAACGTAGTGATGCCTATATTGGTGTAATGATTGACGATCTTGTCACAAAAGGAACCTTGGAGCCATATCGTTTATTGACATCACGCGCAGAGTATCGTCTCATATTACGTCATGATAATGCTGACATGCGCTTGACACCTATTGGTCGAGAAGTTGGTTTGGTTGACGATGAACGTTGGAGTATCTTTGAAATTAAGAAAAATCAGTTTGACAGCGAGTTGACACGTCTGTCAAAAGAAAAATTAAAACCTATTAAAGAAACGAATGAAAAAATTCAAGCTCTAGGCTTTAAGCCATTGACAGATGCCATGACAGCTAAAGAGTTTATGCGTAGACCAGAGATTGATTACGCCACAGCTACTCAGTTTGTGGGCCCAGCTGCAGAAGATTTGGACGCTAAGATTATAGAGTTGCTTGAGACCGAAATCAAGTATGAAGGTTATATTAATAAAGCTTTGGATCAAGTAGCTAAGATGAAACGTATGGAAGAAAAGAGGATTCCAAAAAATATTGATTGGGATGCTATTGATTCCATTGCTACCGAAGCTCGTCAAAAATTTAAGAAAATCAATCCTGAGACCATTGGTCAAGCGAGTCGTATTTCAGG
>OGDQ01000909.1_pt1 | contig 20254 bp, 15 predicted proteins | sample 1570451 | NCBI WGS metagenome assembly OGDQ01 (sample SAMEA2582171, study PRJEB24529) | metagenome | biome: Human gut stool | place: China | collected 2011 | reverse complement strand
ATACCCGCCGTACCGACATTATTGACCGCGTGCGCCACGCCTGCATAACTGAAGGTCGTCAGGCATACTGGGTTTGTACGTTGATTGAAGAGTCGGAATTGCTGGAAGCGCAGGCGGCGGAAGCAACCTGGGAAGAGTTGAAACTGGCGTTGCCGGAACTGAACGTCGGCCTGGTACACGGGCGGATGAAACCTGCCGATAAACAGGCGGTGATGGCGTCGTTTAAACAAGGTGAACTACACCTGCTGGTTGCCACTACCGTTATTGAAGTCGGTGTTGATGTGCCTAACGCCAGTCTGATGATTATCGAAAACCCTGAGCGTCTGGGTCTGGCGCAGTTACACCAGCTTCGCGGGCGTGTAGGTCGTGGTGCGGTGGCTTCTCACTGCGTGCTGCTCTACAAAACGCCGCTCTCCAAAACCGCGCAAATTCGGCTGCAAGTGCTGCGCGACAGCAACGACGGTTTTGTGATTGCACAGAAAGACTTAGAGATTCGCGGCCCTGGCGAATTGTTAGGTACGCGTCAGACGGGTAATGCTGAATTTAAAGTGGCGGATTTACTGCGCGATCAGGCGATGATCCCGGAAGTTCAGCGCCTGGCGCGACATATTCACGAACGTTACCCACAACAGGCAAAAGCCCTGATAGAACGCTGGATGCCGGAGACGGAACGTTACTCGAATGCGTAAAAGGCGGCGGTGAGAAGACCGCCGCTTCATCGGTTAACCGGCAAAAATCGGCAACATCAAATACAGCTTAATCACCAGCGCATTGACGATATCGATAAAGAACGCACCGACCATCGGCACGACCAGGAACGCCATGTGCGACGGGCCAAAGCGTTCAGTGATCGCCTGCATGTTAGCGATTGCCGTTGGTGTCGCGCCAAGGCCAAAGCCACAGTGACCCGCAGCCAGCACTGCCGCATCGTAGTTTTTGCCCATCATGCGCCAGGTAACGAAGATGGCATACAACGCCATGAAGATGGTCTGTACCACCAGAATCGCCAGCATCGGCAGCGCCAGCGAAGCCAGCTCCCACAGTTTCAGCCCCATCAGCGCCATCGCCAGGAACAACGACAGGCTTACGTTACCCAGCACGGATACCGCTCGCTCAAAGACGCGGTAAAAGCCCATCATTGACAGACCGTTGCTCAGAATCACGCCAACAAATAGTACACAGACGAAGGTCGGTAGTTCAAAAGCAGTACCAGCCAAAAGTTGCGCAACAATTTTCCCCACCGTCAGGCAGATAGCAATCAGCGCGATAGTTTCAATCAGCACCAGCGAGGTGATCATGCGGCCCACATCCGGCTTTTCGAACGCAGTCGGAACTTCCTGGTCATCCGGAATACCGTTCGGTGTGGTGGAGTGTTTCACCAGATAGCGCGCCACCGGACCGCCAATCAAGCCGCCCAGCACCAAACCGAACGTTGCACAGGCCATCGCCACTTCTGTCGCATTGGTGAAGCCATAACGTTCAATGAACAATTTACTCCATGCAGCTCCCGTACCGTGACCGCCGGAAAGCGTAATAGAACCGGCCAACAGCCCCATCAGCGGATCAAGCCCTAACAGGCTAGCCATACCAATGCCAATGGCATTTTGCATCACCAACAGGCCAACAACCACAATCAAGAAGATGCCAACCACACGCCCACCGGCACGCAAACTGGCAATGTTGGCGTTCAGGCCAATGGTGGCGAAGAAAGCCAGCATCAACGGATCGCGCAGGGACATATCAAAGTTGACTTCCCAGCCCATGCTTTTTTTCAGTATCAGCAGCGCCAGCGCCACTAATAAACCACCCGCAACAGGTTCCGGTATGGTGTATTTCTTCAAAAAGGAGACGGAATGGACCAACTTGCGCCCGAGCAGCAACGTCAGCGTTGCGGCAACAAGCGTTGCTAAAGTATCGAGATGAAACATAGTTACTCCTTTGTGTCCGCATCACTCTTTCATACTCGTCATACTTCATCGCGCATTTGCAGTAAGGCGAAATATGACGAGTATCGAGTCATGCTTTCCTGGTTCGAATTCTTCGCTGAAAATAGAAAAATGGCATGGATTTTAAGCAGAAAACAACTAAAAGTTATATAAAAAAGTACATTTATCTCATTTAAATATTTAGATGAGGATGTGGCAAACGTTTGCTTTTCTCTTTCGGTCAGCTAAAATGCCCGCTTTGCTACCACGGGATTGTTTTCGATGTCTGTTTCCACCCTCGAGTCAGAAAATGCGCAACCGGTTGCGCAGACTCAAAACAGCGAACTGATTTACCGTCTTGAAGATCGTCCGCCGCTTCCTCAAACCCTGTTTGCCGCCTGTCAGCATTTGCTGGCGATGTTCGTTGCGGTGATCACGCCAGCGCTATTAATCTGCCAGGCGCTGGGTTTACCGGCACAAGACACGCAACACATTATTAGTATGTCGCTGTTTGCCTCCGGTGTGGCATCGATTATTCAAATTAAGGCCTGGGGTCCGGTTGGCTCCGGGTTGTTGTCTATTCAGGGCACCAGCTTCAACTTTGTTGCTCCGCTGATTATGGGCGGCACAGCGCTGAAGACCGGTGGTGCTGATGTTCCTACCATGATGGCAGCTTTGTTCGGCACGTTGATGCTGGCAAGTTGTACCGAGATGGTGATCTCCCGCGTTCTGCATCTGGCGCGCCGCATTATTACGCCGCTGGTTTCTGGCGTTGTGGTGATGATTATCGGCCTGTCGCTAATTCAGGTTGGGCTGACCTCCATTGGCGGCGGTTACGCAGCCATGAGCGATAACACCTTCGGCGCACCGAAAAATCTGCTGCTGGCAGGCGTGGTCTTAGCCTTAATTATCCTGCTTAACCGTCAACGTAACCCTTACTTACGCGTGGCCTCACTGGTGATTGCGATGGCGGCCGGATATGCGCTGGCGTGGTTTATGGGCATGTTGCCAGAAAGCAACGAACCGATGACACAAGAACTGATTATGGTGCCAACGCCGCTCTATTACGGTCTTGGCATTGAATGGAGTCTGCTGCTGCCGCTGATGCTGGTCTTTATGATCACTTCGCTGGAAACCATTGGCGATATCACGGCGACCTCTGACGTTTCCGAACAGCCAGTGTCCGGTCCGCTGTACATGAAACGCCTGAAAGGCGGCGTACTGGCAAACGGCCTGAACTCGTTTGTCTCGGCGGTATTTAATACCTTCCCGAACTCCTGCTTCGGGCAGAACAACGGGGTGATCCAGTTAACCGGTGTTGCCAGCCGCTATGTCGGTTTTGTCGTCGCGCTGATGTTGATCGTGCTGGGTCTGTTCCCGGCAGTGAGCGGTTTTGTACAACACATTCCAGAACCGGTTCTGGGCGGCGCAACGCTTGTAATGTTTGGCACCATCGCCGCCTCCGGTGTGCGTATCGTTTCTCGTGAGCCGCTGAACCGCCGGGCGATTCTGATTATCGCGCTGTCGCTGGCGGTCGGTCTGGGCGTGTCTCAGCAGCCGCTGATTTTGCAGTTTGCCCCTGAATGGCTGAAAAACCTACTCTCCTCCGGGATTGCCGCGGGCGGTATTACTGCCATCGTGCTGAATCTGATTTTCCCACCAGAAAAACAGTAATTCACTGGCGGCGGTAAGATAATTACCGCCGCAGTCTCACCTCTTTCACCATTCCCGCCTTGAGGATTGCGCGTAAATCGTGCATAACTCCCTTATGTGCATTTCACGGGATGGAAGACCATGAAATTTATTGGGAAGCTGCTTCTCTACATTTTCATCGCTCTGTTAGTGGTGATCGCTAGCCTCTATTTTCTTCTGCAAACCCGCTGGGGAGCAGAACATATCAGCGCATGGGTTTCCGAGAATAGCGACTATCATCTGGCCTTCGGTGCGATGGATCACCGTTTTTCCGCGCCATCTCATATCGTGCTGGAGAACGTCACGTTTGGCCGTGATGGCCAGCCCGCGACCCTGGTAGCAAAAAGTGTCGACATTGCGCTAAGCAGTCGGCAACTGACCGAACCACGCCATGTCGATACCATCCTGCTGGAAAACGGGACGCTGAATCTCACCGACCAGACCGCGCCGCTACCGTTCAAAGCCGATCGTCTGCAACTGCGTGATATGGCGTTTAATAGCCCGAATAGCGAATGGAAACTGAGCGCGCAGCGGGTAAATGGCGGCGTGGTTCCGTGGTCACCAGAAGCCGGTAAAGTGCTGGGTACGAAGGCGCAGATTCAGTTTAGTGCCGGATCGCTTTCGCTCAATGATGTTCCTGCCACCAATGTACTGATTGAAGGCAGTATTGATAACGATCGCGTTACGCTGACTAACCTGGGTGCCGACATCGCCCGCGGGACATTAACCGGAAACGCGCAGCGTAACGCCGACGGCAGCTGGCAAGTGGAAAATCTGCGGCTGGCGGATATCCGTCTACAAAGCGAAAAATCGCTAACCGACTTCTTTGCGCCATTACGCTCTGTCCCGTCGTTGCAGATTGGTCGCCTGGAAGTCATCGACGCTCGTTTGCAAGGTCCGGACTGGGCGGTGACCGACCTCGATCTCAGCTTGCGCAACATGACCTTCAGTAAAGATGACTGGCAGACACAGGAAGGTAAACTGTCGATGAACGCCAGCGAGTTTATTTATGGCTCGCTGCATTTATTTGATCCGATTATAAACGCGGAATTTTCCCCGCAGGGCGTAGCACTGCGCCAGTTCACCAGCCGCTGGGAAGGGGGCATGGTCAGAACGTCAGGGAACTGGTTGCGTGACGGGAAAATGTTGATCCTTGATGATGCGGCAATTGCCGGACTGGAATATACCTTGCCAAAAAACTGGCAACAGTTGTGGATGGAAACGACACCCGGTTGGTTAAACAACCTGCAACTGAAGAGATTTAGCGCCAGCCGCAATCTGATCATTGATATCGACCCTGACTTCCCGTGGCAGCTCACCGCGCTCGATGGTTACGGTGCCAACCTGACGCTGGTTACCGATCATAAATGGGGCGTCTGGAGTGGTTCGGCGAATCTGAATGCCGCCGCCGCAACGTTTAATCGTGTTGATGTCCGTCGTCCGTCGCTGGCGCTGACCGCCAACAGCAGCACGGTGAATATCAGCGAACTGAGTGCATTTACTGAAAAAGGCATTCTGGAAGCCACCGCCAGTGTTTCACAAACGCCACAACGTCAGACCCATATCAGCCTGAATGGACGCGGTGTGCCGGTGAATATTTTGCAACAGTGGGGATGGCCTGAATTACCGTTGACTGGCGACGGCAATATTCAGCTTACTGCCAGTGGCGATATTCAGGCCAATGTCCCGCTGAAACCTACGGTTAGCGGGCAATTGCATGCCGTGAACGCCGCAAAGCAGCAAGTGACTCAAACCATGAATGCGGGCGTAGTTTCCAGTGGTGAAGTTACGTCGACGGAGTAGGTGCAGTAAAAATAAGGACGCTAGCGGATATCAGCGCTAGCGTTCCCCGTTATTAGCGCAAAATTCCATACTCACTGCACAATAACCATTTCACCGGTTCATCTTCTTCTATCGCCGGAAAACGTCCTCCCGGCTCAAGAAAATAGTTATCGTGTTGGTCATCATTTACCATCGAGATTTCCCAGCCGAGAACAAACGCTTTTTCCGCCCAGAAGCGATGATACAGACGCGGCGGCAGGCAAATGCCCTGCCCCGGTTTTAGCACCAGCGTTTCACCAGGTTTCATGGTACGCCGCTGACCATCAACACTCACGGTAATGACTCGTTGATCATCACAGAGATTGGCTTCGTTGGCCCAGGCCAACTGCATGCATAAGTCTCCACCGCCCCGATTGAGGATATCTTCCATTTTGTGGGTGTGAAAATGCCAGGGAGTTTGCTGATCTTGTTGGATCTGCAACATTTTCTCAGCATACGGTTTTGGATATGCCGCCGCCCCCAGCGCGCCGTTGCGCATCGTTAGCAGTGTTAGTCCCGTTTGGTTGAAATCACCACGACCAAAATCGGTGATATCCCAACCGAGCTGTAAGTCGACCACTTCTTGCCAGTTATCCCGTTCCAGCTGCAGCCAGTCATCCACCGTAAAATAGGCGAACTCTGGCAAACAAACGCGGAAGGTCTGCGCAATGGCATGTGCTTTATCAATAACATAATTAATTTGTGAACGTTTCATTGGCTTCTCCGTTGCGCATAGCAAGCCAGGCAGCGCCACGCATTCCGCTACTGTCGCCGTGCTGTGCTTTTACAATGGGAGTGGTGAATTGATCGGTGAAAACCAGTGGAGCGACTTCTGCGTTCAGATCGGTGATAAGCAGTTCCACATTCGAAAGCCCGCCGCCGATCACAATCACGCCAGGGTCAACAACGTTAACGATGGTTGCCAGCATGCGGGCAAGCTGTTGGCGAAAACGTGCCACCTGCTGCATGGCACAAGCATCACCACGTTGTGCCAGGGTGACAATCGCCGCAGGAGTGAGCAAGTTACCAGTCATCTGTTGATAGCGTTCACTAAAACCGCTGCCGGAAACAAACGACTCCACGCAGTTGTGTTTGCCGCAATAGCAACTGACTGATGGACCATCTTCCTGCTCCATATAGCCTGGCAACGTGATATGACCGCATTCGGCAGCATTTCCCCAGGCCCCTATAAACGGTCGTTGCTTGATGGCAATGCCACCGCCGCAGCCCGTACCAAGCGTAATACCAAATACCACGTCATAATCTTGCCCGGCACCGTCGCAAGCTTCTGATAGCGCGAAACAGTTACCATCATTGGCTATCACCACCGGTTGCCCAAGCAATTGCTGCAAATCAGCCTGTAACGCATGACCGTTAATCACCTGAATATTCGCGTTTTTAATCAGGCCAGTGAGTGGCGAGATACTGCCGGGTAAGGCGATCCCTGTCAGCATCGGTCGTTGAACGTCCCGCCTAATCTGCTCGATAAGCGCCACAACGCATGAGACAAATTGTTGATATGTCGACTTTTGCGTCGGGCAGCGGTAACGGCGAATCTCCCAGCCATGCGCATCCATGACGACGGCGGCGATTTTGGTCCCACCAATATCCAACCCCAGATAGTGCATATCTCGTTCCTTGTTGCGTAAAAGGCGGGTCACCCCGCCCTTCTGGCTTAGTACAGTGATGCTTTACCGAGCGAACCGAACAGTTTCATTTTGTGGCGAATGACTTCCCGCGCCGCGTTAATCGCATCCGGATAGATGACGTTCGGGTCCCACCAGCTCTCTTTAGCGAGAATTTCACGCACTTTCTGGAAATAGGCGTATTTCATATCGCTGGAGATATTGATTTTGCCGACGCCGAGCGTAACTGATTCAGCAATCTCCGCGTCCGGGTTTGCCGAACCACCGTGTAGCACCAGCGGAATATCAATACGTCCGGCAATGTCGCGCAAAATGTCCATTTGCAGCTTCGGCTGCATCCCTTTTGGATAGATGCCATGTGCTGTACCAATCGCCACAGCCAGAGTGTCGGCACCTGTACGAGCAATAAAATCGGCGGCCTGCGCCGGATCTGTGTAGGTCACTTGTGAAACACCACCTTCTACCGACGTTCCTGTTTGTCCGATGGTTCCCAGTTCACCCTCAACCGACACTCCAACCGCGTGAGCGAGGCGAACCACTTCTGCGGTCAGCGCCACGTTTTCTTCATACGGCAGCAGCGAACCGTCGACCATTACTGAGGTAAATCCGCAGCGAATCGCACGCAAAACATGCTCTACAGAGGCACCATGATCGAGGTGCAGTACAAACGGGACCGGACTACGCTGGGTAATTTCGCGAACGTGAGCGAAAAAGGCATCGCCCACAAAATCATGTTCGCTGGGATGGATGGCAATAATCGCCGGAGTATTTGTCGCTTCTGCTTCATCCACGACTGCGCGAAGGAAACAGTTATCCGCCACATTAAATGCGCCAATGGCAAAGCCGTGCTGGCGGGTAGGTTGCAGTAATTCTTTCATCGAAACTAACATGTTAAATCTCCAGTTTCAGCGTGTAGTCCGCCCTGCCGGTGCGTTATTGCACTGGCATAAAGGCCATGACAGAAAATGAATCAGGCTTTGCCGATAGAGCCGCTCGCCTGTAAATACGGTGTAATCGCTTCTTCGAAGGCCAGTTCCATAGCTTTCAGCGCGTCCACCAGTTCAATGGATATATCGTGACAGAGGGTATGCAGGAGCGCGGATTTCCCCCGTTCAAAAATGGCCGCCCCCACGTTGATTTTTGCTACCCCCAGCGTCGTACAGAGCTGGAGCTGATCGAACGGCGTACCGCTACCGCCATGTAATGCCAGAGGCACGCTCGAGCAGTGGAAAATCTCCGCCAGACGCTGAAAATCAATAGCAGGTACAACACCAGGCGCGTACATGCCGTGCGCCGTGCCTACCGAGACGGCCAGTAGATCAATGCCTGTCTGCGCGATAAACGGTTCCACATCAGTGGGTTGCGTCATCAGGTCTGCATTGGCGGCCTGGTCGTAACGCGGCGCATCTGCCAGATGGCCCAGTTCGCCTTCCACGCAGAGCTGCACGCTGGCGGCGAGTTCCACCACCGCCCTGGTCTGGCGCACGTTTTCCTCCAGGGGAAAAGCAGAAGCATCAATCATTAATCCGCTGAAACCAGCACGAAACGCCTGACGAATACAGTCCGGATTTTTGCCATGATCAAGCGCCAGAGCGACCGGTACTGAGGCAGATTCCGCGAGCGTTTTAACCACTGCCGCCGCGACGGGTGCTGGAAAATGCGCCAGATGCCCCTGATAGAGATTGAGAATGATCGGAGCGCGATTCTTCTCCGCCACGCGGATAGCTGCGTGAGCACTTTCCAGATTCATACAGTTGATCGCCAGTAAGGCGTAATGTTCATGCCAGGCTTTCATCACCATACTTTTCATATCGGCAAACATAGGGCCTCCGGTTATTCGAGGGTGAAAGTGATCTCTTCATCTTTCAGCTTTTGATCGCTCAGTTCGTCAAACTCTTCGTCGCGTTCCGTTACCGGTTTCTTCCAGAGTGAAAGCATCACGCCACAAATCACCGTGCCTATACCCAGCGCCAGGCAAAACAGCAGAGGATGGGTGAACAGAGGCACAACAAACATGCCGCCATGCGGAACCGGACTCTCCACGCCCCACACCATGATTAAGCCGCCCGCAACCGCCGATGCCACCACACAAGATCCCACTACTCGCAGCAGGTCACGCGCGGCGATCGGAATGACTCCTTCAGTGATCATGCAGATCCCCATCGGAAACGCGGCTTTCAGCGCCTCGCGCTCCGCACGGGTGTATTTATGGCGTGTCAGTAAGAACGAAAGTGTGATGCCAAACGGAGGGATGATTGAGCCGACAAATTTCACGGCTTCTGGTCCGTAGACGCCACTGACCAGCAAGCCATCGGAAAACAGCGACATGGTTTTGTTGACCGGACCACCGAAATCGAAGGTTGCCATCGCGCCAAGTATGGCCCCCATCAGGAAGCGCGATCCGCCCTGCATCGACTCGAGCAAATGAATCAGTGCTTCTTGTAACCAGGCGATGGGTTTACCAATCAGCGTCATCATTAACAGCCCACCGATAATGGTGCTTAATACCGGCAACACCATGATTGGCATGAGTCCTTGCATCGACTGCGGCAGGCGGATATAGCGTTTAAGTAGCAAAATGGTGTAGCCCACCAGGAAACCACCCAACATACCGCCAATAAATCCGGTATGGATTTGCCCACAGAGAAAGCCGACAATCAGGCCCGGGGCAAAACCGGGACGATCAGCAATAGAATAGGCAATTGCCGCGCTAATCAGCGGCACAATCAGCCCCATTCCCCAGCCGCCAATCTGATTAAGCATCCACGGGATTGTTCCTGTTTTTTCACCAACATCTGTACCGCCAAGAACTTGCCCCAACGCAATACATATCCCGGCGGCCACAATAAGGGGTATCATCCACGAGATGCCGGTTAATAAATGTTTTTTAATTTCCTGTGAAACCGGAATTTTATTTTCTTTCATATTAAGATCCCTCCAGTATAAGGATCATTTGTTTCCCAGTGATTTTTCGACCTTTTCAAGAAATTGAACGGGCGATTTAATGACGATCTCTGTCTTTACTCGCACAATACGTTTATTGGTGAAGCGTTCTTCTCCTTTTATTTTCACATCTACAGCAAGAATCACGACGTCAGCAGCAGAGATATCTGCCGCCTGTAATTCATTTTCTGTACCAATGGTTCCCTGGGTTTCAACTTTAATGGTATGGCCCAGAGCTTTTGCTCCTTTGATTAACTTTTCACGAGCAATATAGGTATGAGCAATACCCGCCGTACAGGCGGCAACACAGACAATATTCATGACATACTCCCTGTTATTTAGCAGACATCGGATTGTGCATACTGACTAAAGAGATCAATGATTTTTTGCGGACTCGTCTCAACTAACAATTGTTCTATGATGTCATCATCCGCCAGCGCGCCCGCGACCTGGGAAAGTAAACGGATATGGGTGGTATTTTGATCTTCAAGACGTACCGCAAATAAAATAATACAGCGCACGCTACTGCCATCCAGCGTTTCCCAGGGAATATCCTGGCGGGTACGGCCAATTGCCAGCGTAGTATTAATTACCGCAGAAGATTTACCATGCGGGATCGCAATATGATTTTCAAAACCAGTCGAGCCTTCCGCTTCGCGCTGCCAGACATCTTTAATAAAGGTTTCCCGACAATCGATCGCACCATCTTTTTTGAGAAGATTAGTTAATTCTTCAATCGCCTCCGCTTTATTCGTCGCTTGCATATCTAAAATAACGCGATTCGTATTCAGGATTTTTGTTATGTCCATTCGTCATACCTCATAAAATTCTGACATTAAATTTCAACGACCCGAGACGTCGCATGATGTAATTTTTCCGTAATCACCATTTCAGTGACCCGCTTAATATCGGCATCATTAAAAAAAGCGGTAACATAAGCGACCGGCATAGTGACTGTAGGCAAATTAATGGTCGAAATAATCAGTTCGATATTGTCAGGCAAAACCTGTGATAAATTCGCTGCTGAAATAACATCAACAATCGTCCATTCAGGAAACGCTCGCAGAATACGGCTTTTCAGTAGATGCGAAGTTCCGATTCCGGTTGAACAGACCAGTAATACGCGTTTACGGGCAATTTGCCGCTCCATCGCAGCCTGAAAATGAACGGTCAGGTAACCCACTTCATCCTCGCTCACTGCATTCTCACCCCAGGTTTTAAATACCTGATTCACCACATATTGCGTCAACCGCCAGACGTCCGCTAATTCTGCTTTAATATCTTCCAGCAATGGATTACGGATATGAATGCGATAATTTAAACGGTTAATCAGCGGCTTAATATGCACCAATAAGCCATCATATAATGCGCTGTCTTCACTAAAATCGCAGTCCACGATGTCACTGAATACCGTAATTAAACGCCAGGTAATCAGACGCGCTTCATCGCTGGCCTGCATATGTGAAATAATGCTCACATCTTTTTGTCCATCAATCGCCACACCTGATGAAATGATATATTGATAAATAAACCAGACTTCATCATCGGGCAATGTATGTGCAATTCGTTGTTCTATCTTATGAATCATCTGACTGGCAACATTAAAGATATTTTCATCATATTGCCTGGTTTGATCTTCTTCTCTTGATAACGCATTCCCGTGCGTGTTGCGATACATCATAATAAGGATGTGAGTAAAAATGTTAACGTAATAAGGTTCTCCCAAAGACCAACTTAATTCATTTTCCATATCCAGTAACAATGACTGGACAAATAACACTTCTTCCTCTCCAAAATAATGGACTAATGCTTTATAGCTTCCGGGATCCAGACGTGAATACACGACACCTTGCGGCTCATTATGGTTAATAATGCCGTTAATCAGTAATGCCATTGCCTGTCGGACTTGCCCTTCACTTCCCTCAATATGCGTACCACTTGGGCTGCGGATCAACGATAACCCCAACGGCGCAAGCCAGGACTCAATCACTCTCAGGTCATTAACAATAGAGGCTCCGCTGATAAAGTAGCGTTCTGACAATTTACTGATCGACGTTTCATTCGGTGTTTCACTTAATAACTGCGACGCTATTTTAACGCGCCTGGCATTATTCATTACACCATCAATCTCTTCACATTCTGCTCCCAGCAAATGATCAAGATGCAGCAAATCAGCAATATTCTCCGCGCTTAACATCACACCCGCGCCAGCACGCTTCTCAACATTTATTCTCCATTGCCCCAGCCATTGCTCAAGTAAACGTAAATCACGTTGAATGGTTTTTTCCGAAACATTTAAATAGCCGGCAATCGTAACAATAGTCGTATATTCCCTTCGAGGTAAAAGGAATCGTAATAATCTGTTTTGTCGCGAGGTAATCATTTGCATTTTTTACCCTTATCACAGATTAAGAAGCCCTATGAGGAAGAGCTTCAGTTGCCATCTCTGAGGGTAAATATAAAGCAGAATAATTTCACAACAATACTAAAATATGTCCGTAACCCGGACAGTGATAAAACAAAGCAAGGCGGTTAAGGGATATTTTTCAGCACAGATCACATTTTCGTGATGAATAATCGTGATCATGCTCGCAAATACGATGGAAGAAATATTTATTACCAGATGTGAGATTATTTACCGGACACGACACAAAACCATTCGTATCCGGCATTCTTCAATAGATTACAACGTAATTGTCAGCGCATTCCCTTGAGGCGTCACCACCAGCCCCAGCTCACTTTCAGCCTGCGAACCGCCTTGCAGACCATTTACTTTCACAACATTGCGCAAGCACAGCGTCCAGTTCTTCGCCACGCCCGCACCATTCACAGTAATTGTGTTGCCAGTACGCGCCGCTTTCAGGGTGAAAAGAACGGAACCATCGGCAGCGGGCACTTCACAGATGGCTTCATGCCCGTCTTGCAGATTAAAGAGCTGGAATGCCGTGCCTTCGTGCCACGCGTAATCGGGACGTTGCTCGTTGTTGCCCAGCGCCAGTAGGGTGTTATCACGCACATAAACGGGTAGACTCAGGAAGCCGTGCTGCTGTTTATGCCAGCGACTACCATCGAGTTCATCGTTGTGCCACAGGTGTGTCCAGCGACCTTCCGGCAAGTAGAACTGCACATCGCCCGCTTCAGTGAACACCGGAGCAACCATCACGTTATCGCCTAACATGTATTGACGGTCAAGGTAATCACAAGCCGGATCGTCCGGGAACTCCATCATCATGGCCCGCATCATCGGCGTACCCCGGGCGTTTGCACGTGCAGCTTCACGATACAGATACGGCATCATGCGGCATTTCAGTTGCGTGAAGAAGCGCACCACATCACAGGACTCATCATCATAGGCCCACGGCACACGATAAGATTTGCTGCCGTGTAAACGGCTATGGCTGGAGAGCAAACCAAACGCGCACCAGCGTTTGTAAACGTGCGCCGGAGCGGTATTCTCAAAGCCGCCGATATCGTGGCTCCAGAAGCCAAAACCAGAAAGGCCAATAGACAAACCACCGCGCAGGCTTTCCGCCATTGATTCGTAGTTAGCGTAACAGTCGCCACCCCAATGTACCGGGAATTTCTGCGCACCGACGGAGGCCGAGCGGGCAAACAAGACGGCTTCTTCCTCGCCAACGGTTTCCTTGAGCACGTTCCACACCAGTTCGTTGTAGATGTACGCATAATGGTTATGCATTTTCTGCGGATCGGAACCATCAAACCATTGAACATCGGTTGGAATACGTTCGCCAAAGTCGGTCTTAAAGCAATCAACGCCCATCGCGACCAGACCTTTCAGTTTGTCGGCGTACCATTTGCAGGCATCCGGATTGGTAAAGTCATAAATCGCCAGACCTGGCTGCCATTTATCCCACTGCCACAGCGAACCGTCCGGGCGTTTGAGTAAATAACCTTTCTCTTGTAACTCTTTAAAGACAGGGGATTTTTGCCCGATATAGGGGTTAATCCAGACGCAGATTTTTAGCCCTTTCGCTTTCAGGCGGCGGATCATCCCTTCCGGGTCCGGGAAAGTCAGCGGGTCCCACTCAAAATCGCACCACTGGAAGGCTTTCATCCAGAAACAGTCAAAGTGGAAAACATGCAGCGGCAGATTGCGTTCCGCCATACCATCGATAAAGCTGTTTACCGTCGCTTCGTCGTAGTTGGTGGTAAATGAAGTGGTTAGCCACAGGCCGAAGGACCACGCGGGCGGCAGCGCCGGACGACCAGTAAAACGGGTATAACTATCAAGTACCGCTTTCGGCGTCGGGCCGTCGATAACAAAGTATTCGAGATATTCACTCTCAACGCTGAACTGCACTTTGGAGACTTTCTCCGATCCCACTTCAAAAGAGACGCATTGAGGATGATTGACCAGTACCCCATAACCACGGTTAGTCATATAGAACGGAATATTTTTATACGCCTGTTCAGTACTTGTGCCGCCGTCCCGGTTCCAGGTCTCTACCGTCTGGCCATTGCGCACCAGGGCAGTAAAGCGCTCTCCCAGACCGTAAACTGTTTCGCCAACGCCAAGATCCAGCCGCTCAAACATATAATTTCGTTGATTATTCGTGTCCTGCACGTAGCCATTATTTTTCACCTGACTACCGGTAATACGTTCGCCGTTGCGCAGAAAATCCAGTGACCAGAACTCACCTTTGCTGACACGCGCGCTTAAGTTGCCACTTTTAAACTCAGCGTAACGTTCTGTGTTTTCGATTGTGACCTTCACGTCCTGCAAAATATTGAGCGGATAATGAGGACCGTTATTCAGCGCCCCCTGAAAATGCTCAATCCGTACACCGACAATACCTTCCTGTGGGGAGAAAAAGCGCAGCGTAAATAAAGGCGTATCAAGCTGCCAGGTACGTTCACGCACATCACGAGGGGCAGCATAGACCACCATTTCATTACCCTGCTCTTCAACCTCGAACACCTGAAGCGGGTGAATCAAATTGAGGCCAGGTTGAATCAACCAGTTTCCGTCGCTAATTTTCATTGCCGTTCCTTAGTTCTGCACTTCTTGAGAGGTGAATTGTTGCTGGCAACGGCGTTTGCCCTGGGCCAGCTGTTCCATAACGGTTTTCAGATTGTGCGTCGTGAGCGAGTAGTAGCGTTTAGCGATAATCGCGCTCAGCAAGTAACAGATCGCCGGAACAATCGTGAATAGCGCAATAATGATGCTAATCGTGGCGCTGTTCTGCGCTTTTTCTGCCGCATCATATCCGCCATAAGCCAGCATCCAGCCGATAAGAGCGCCGCCGAAGGCCAACCCCAGTTTGAGCACAAACAGCGTGCCAGCAAAACTGATCCCGGTCAGGCGTTTACCATTGCACCACTCGCCGTAATCGACGGTATCGGACATCATTACCCACTGGATAGGTGTCACCAGTTGATGCAACACACCAATCACGAAGATGAAGACAAACATGGTGATGCTGGCCTGCATAGGAACAAAGAACATCGCGAGGCTAATCACTGCCAGCAGGGCGTTCGTCCACCAGAAGATAGTGACTTTACATTTCCAGTCGGTCAGCGGTTTCGCCAGTGCGGAACCAATCAGGTTACCCACGCAATAAGTGGTAAGAAAAGCGACAAACACTTCCGGCGTACCCAAAATCCATGTGACGTAATACATCATCGCCCCGCCGCGTACGCATACCGCCAGAATATTGAAAATGGTTAGTAAACCGACAATACGCCACTGGTCGTTTTGCCAGATATCACGTAAATCTTCCCTCATAGACGTCGTTGTAGGTGGTGCTTCAACGCGTTCTTTAGTGGTGAAGAAACAAAATGCCAGCATCATGAATGCCACCACGGAAAGGACCGCGATACCGCCCTGGAAACCGAGTGGTTTATTATCACCACCAATTAAATTAACCAGCGGCATCATCAGAACAGTAGAGAGCATGCCTCCCGCGGTCGCCAGCACAAAACGCCAGGATTGCAGCGAGATACGCTGAGTCGGGTCATTGGTGATTACACCACCCAATGCGCAGTAAGGGATATTGACGATGGTATAAAGTAAGGTAAGTAGGGTGTAAGTAATTGCTGCATAGATCATTTTGCCGTTCATACTGAGATCTGGCGTGCTATAGGCCAGTACACAGACGATCCCGAATGGCAGTGCGCCAAACAGTACCCACGGACGAAATTTACCCCAGCGAGAGCGCGTTCGATCGGCCAACAACCCCATGCAAGGATCGGAAATCGCATCCAGTGCACGAGCGACCAAAAACATGGTTCCGACAAATCCGGCAGGAATGCCAAAAATATCGGTATAAAAGAACATCATATATAACATTACGTTATCGAAAATAATGTGGCTGGCGGCGTCTCCCATGCCATAACCAATTTTCTCTTTAACGGACAACACTTCACTCTTCATCTGCTTTTCCTTGATGCTATAGGGGTGCTGAGACCGATAACGCATTTTGTAAACCATCCCTGCGAGAGCGAATATTCCGATATCTGGTTATTAATTTATGATTCTTGTTTTATGTGATCGTGGTAGCGTAAATTACGCTCATATATCATTGTAAAATATGGGTTTTATATGAATTATAATGCTTTCGTGATAATACGCTGCGTGTATTAGGCGGAAAAAACTGATCTGGGGGATGTAGAAACTCAAGGAAGTAGCTATAATGCGCCCCGCCTCCATGTAGCAATCGAGGCGCGGAAGATCGTCGTCTCCGGTGAGGCGGCTGGACTTCAAATCCAGTTGGGGCCGCCAGCGGTCCCGGGCAGGTTCGACTCCTGTGATCTTCCGCCAATTTGCCTCTTCTGACGTTCTCCAACCCCTTGTAATACTGTCAATCCAGATATTTTCTACTGCTCAATATTCAATCGGCTTCAGGAATACCTGATCAAAAGTTTTGTGATGGACGATGAGCGACTGAAGAATCCGCCTGTCGGTTCTTCTGTCCTCGAACGCATCCGCGATATTCGCGCCAGCATGCGCCGTGTTTATTTGCAGGTGATTTGCCCCCCTGCTGACTCTCAGCCAACTGTATCGCCATTAAGGTGAAGATGTTGTTTTACACGCCCCAGAACACCCTTTTTTTATACGACGATTCTATTCCTTTAACCGCTGGCGAAAAAAACTGACCTGTAAACTTCACCAATAATCAGACTGCCATCAAGATTAATTTGTTCATTTAATATATCAAATAAATTTGTTTTATTTTTACTATCAAAAATAGCTCATTGTCTTACTATAATTAATATATAAATTCGGTGATTAACTCTTAACATGCTTTTGCTAATAATCTCAATTGCTGGCCCTATAATATTGCGCTAGCATTGCTTTCTGGTTGTATCAGCGATACTCAAAAAATCTTAATACAATACTCATTCGACTGGTACTTATTTGTGACCCAATTTACCATCCAAACATACAAATGTTGGATGGAAACGGTAAGGATGTCACTTATGTTTATGATTATGTACAGTTAAATGGTGTACGTCCGACAGGAAAGGGAAGCAGTGCAGAAGTTGTCGCAAGTATTACAGTAAGACAGTAAGATGGGATAACATATAGAAGTGTAAATCGAGTATAAGCAGCGAAAGAGGATACGCTTATTCGTTCGGCTGCTTTTAGGATAAAAAGGAGGAAAAGGATTATGAATAGAAAAAAGCTCACCGCATTATTACTCAGCTCAATTATGGCGGTAACACCTGCAATGCCAGCTATGGCAGATCAGTCAACTGTTAGTGATTATGTAGAAGCAACTGCTGATGATGTATCAGACGATACCTCAGATGATACAACAATCGCTCCGGCGCCGCTTCCGGATCCAACCGTAAAAAGCGGATGGGAAACCGTTGATGGAGTTAAGTATTACTATGAAAACGGAGAGAAAGTTGTAAACAAGGCAAAGAAGATTGGTAAATATACTTATTGCTTTGATAAAAATGGTAAGCTTGTAACAAACAAACCATATTACAAATTTAACTCTAAAACTTACTATAAGATTAAAAAGAATGGCCAGGCAACTAAATTATCAACAGTTGAAACAATGGCTGCGATCAGACTTATAAAATGTAAAGGAAATCTGAGAAAGGCATTTAACTGGTCTGCATCTTTACAATATGCAGGAAATATAAAGATTTCAAAGAAAACGCCAACTGAATACGGTCTGTATGGATTTAAGACAGGAACAGGAGACTGCTATGTAATGGCAGCTACTTTCTACTGGATGGCTAAAGTTGCAGGATATGATGCCCATTATGTAAAAGGATATTTCAAGAAATCCAATGGTAAAGGTGCACATGCATGGGTTGAAATCGATCAGAAGGTTGGCGGAAAGACAAAAACTTATGTATATGATCCGAACTTCCAGCAGGAATATAAACTGAATGGATACAAACTTACTTATGGCGCAAAGAAAACACTGAAGTATATTAATTATAAGAGAGTTAATTAAGAACTATAAAGAATGACAGAAAGGATTAAGGCAATGAAAAGAAAAATCGTAACAGCATTTATGATGGCAGCACTTGGAAGCAGTCTTGTATTCAGCCAGGCAGCTATGGCAGCGGACACTACAGCAAAGACTGAGACTTCAGAAGATGCAGATAATTATTCTACAGCAGAAGACAAAGACGCAGCAGATGATACGAAAGATGCTGATAAAGCTGATGAGAATAAAGATGAAGATTTAAAGACAATCGGTGAGAAGCCGGAAGAGGATACGGAAGGAGCACTTTCTGTAAAACTGAAAAATACAACAGGCAAAGTAATCACTGGTGTTGCTGTAAAGAATGAAAAAGATGAAGAGTATCCGGATAACTTTCTGAAAGAGGAAGATAAGTTTGAAGCAGACGAGGAAAGAGTTCTCTGGGTTGATCCAACCGCAAAGGATAAAGAAAACGAAGGTAGCAAAGACACAGCAGATGATACCGCAAAGACAGAGGAAAAATCTGACGGTGAAGACAAAGATGATGCTGAGAAAGAAATTCCGAAATATAACATTCAGTTAACTTTTGAAGATGGAACAACAGCAGAAATTCATACCTTCCCATTTGGTGACACAGAAGAAGCAGAGCTTCATCTGGAAGGAGATATCGCATATCTGGTATTTGACAGCATCAGCCAGAAGAAAGAATTCAATACTCTGGAAACAGAGAAAGCTTTAGCTCCGAAACCAACAGAGGCAGCTGCACAGGCATCAGAGTCTCAGTCAACTCAGAGCTATGACAATAGCAGTGATTATGATTACAGCAATGATTACGACTACGATACTGGTTATTCCGGTCTATTCGATGAAAGAGATAGGCATTATGATAGGTATCGGAGGTACCGGAGCTGCCTTCGCATCATCTTTCCTAGCCGGATTACTGGTTCGTAAAATCGGGCGATATCATTCCAGAATACTATTTGCAATATTCATCCTGCTTACTACACTCTATTTTATGTGTATTTCATGGACAGTCCCTTCATTTTCAATGCTTTGTTTAGGGATCGTCCTGCTATGGAGTGCCTATGGAATGGCAACTATTGTAGTGTATACCACTTCTATGGATTGTGTACGCAAAGGATGTGAAGGAACCGACTTTACCATCCAAACAGTACTCACACACTTAAGCGGCTTACTAATAGCCTTTCTTAGCGGGGTGGTAGCCGATAGAACCGGTTACCACGGTCTCTTTATTTTCGAAGTTATATTGGCTTCCATATCACTGATCTATATATTTTATTTCTTCAGAAAAGAATCTCAACCCATTCATTCTTAACATATATGTATACTGAAATAATCAATAAATACAATGTACCGGTACCTCGATACACCAGTTATCCACCGGCCAATTATTTTGAGCCATTTACCAACGCCCGCTACCTGGAGGCTGTACAGCAGTCGAATCAGGCTTCAGAGCACGCATTATCGTTTTACCTGCATATCCCGTTTTGTCGGCACTTATGCCACTATTGCGGATGCAATTCGTATCCCATGGCACGTCCCGAGATTATTGAGTCATATGTAGAAGCTTTGCATCAAGAGATAGATCTGATTCTTCCCCTGTTAGATAAGGATCGTCCGATCGCGCAGATACATTATGGTGGCGGAAGCCCCACAGCCATTCCCGTTGCTTTAATCAAAGAATTGAATGCTCACTTATTATCATCATTCCCAGCCATCGACCGCCATGAAATAGCCATTGAATGTCACCCAGGCTGTATCTCAGAAAAAGACTGGCTGCAACTTACCGAATGCGGCT
>OGDQ01000898.1_pt1 | contig 20476 bp, 17 predicted proteins | sample 1570451 | NCBI WGS metagenome assembly OGDQ01 (sample SAMEA2582171, study PRJEB24529) | metagenome | biome: Human gut stool | place: China | collected 2011 | reverse complement strand
TTATATGGTTTCGGGCATAAATAGGGAGCGGTCTGTTTTATGTGGAATCCTATTAAATGGTAAGTAAAAAATTCGATTTTCCATCCGAAAAGGGGGAGGGGTGAAAAATAGGGATTGTCCGCTCGGTCGGGGTATCTCGGTTTGTTTGTCTGCAAGTGACAACCTTTTCAGAAAAGGATATTTTATAGACCCTTTCACAAAGTTTGTCACCTTTTTGTTGCGGGACAATTTCGGCATAAATCGCACGATATGTGGAATGGATGATAAATAGGTTTACCCAAAACTACCCTATAACAGAAAGAATCGCTATCTTTGCCGAAAAGCAAGTGTACCATGTCTTATAAACCGCCTTACACCATTACGCCGAAGATCACGAATTTGGTTGCACAAATCAGCGAAGCAATCGGCGGCTATTATGCGCACGAAAATCTGCGTCTGCATCGTGTCAATCGAATCAAAACGATTCACGGGACGCTGGCTATTGAGGGCAACACGCTTTCGACGGAGCAAGTTACGGCGGTATTGGAGGGAAAACCCGTCGTTGCTCCTATTAACGAGGTGCAGGAAGTGCGCAACGCCCTTAAAGCGTATGAGTTGCTCGATATGCTTGACCCCTGTAAAGTCGATGATCTGTTAAAGGCTCACGCCACGATGGAGGCGGGATTGATCGACGAAATCGGTTGTTTCCGCAAAGGCGGTGCGGGTGTGGTGTCGGGGAAAACGGTTATCCATTATGCGCCCGATGCCGAACGTGTGCCGTTTCTCGTAAACGATCTGTTCGAGTGGTTGCGCATCACGGATGAACACCCGTTGATCGCAAGTTGTGTCTTTCATTATGAATTCGAGTTTATCCATCCGTTTGCGGACGGTAACGGTCGTACGGGGCGATTGTGGCAGACCTTGATTTTGAGCAGGTGGCGGCCTATCTTCAAAAACCTGCCGATCGAAAACATTGTATATAAGTATCAAAAGGAGTATTATAAGGCGATTGCCGTAAGTGGCGGTAAAGCGGGTTGCACGCCTTTCGTCGAGTTTATTTTGGGGGTAATCGCCGAAACGCTCACTACCCAAGAAATTACCCGAAAGACTACCCAAGAAATTATTTTGGAAGCCATCGCCCGCAATCCCAGCATTACGCGGGCGGAGCTGGCCGAGGTTGTCGGAATCTCACCCGACGGCGTGAAATATCATTTGCAGAAACTCACCAAGTCGGGCAGGCTCAAACGGGTGGGGTCTACACGCTGCGGGGAGTGGGTGATCGGGTGACAGGAATTCCGAAAAAGGTACTTTTATAGATCCTTTTCAAAAGTTTGTCACCGACCTGTTTTCACCCGTTACGGGCTATATGATCCGCTTTCCCAATTCGATGAACCGTTGTTTGTTGGTGCGCACCTCCCTGTACTCGAAATATATTCCGATCATCTTTGCCGTCACTTTTTTGCGGTAGGGGATGCCGAGCCGCATAATCAGGTCGTTCATAAAACGATTGACGACGCACACGGGTAGCTTGTCGCCCGTTTTCAGTCGGTCGTACACCTCCCCGCAAACTTTTTCCGAGGTCAGCAGTTGTTGGCTTTCGTTTTCCTGTATCTGTTTGCCGATTTCGTTCATGTTGTAGTTGTGCCGTTCGATCTCTGCCGCTCCGAGAGCATAGTAGGCATCCACCATCATCGGCACTTGGTTCTGAATCTCCTCGCGCAGAAAGTAGTATTCATTCCACGTTCGGTTTTGTTCCAGTATCTCCAACTGCCGCACGATTTCGCGGAACAGGTCTTTCATTTTCAATCGGGGATTTATGCGTTGCAGTCGGTCGCAGTCCGACAACGGATAGATATGTTCGGCGCAATTTGTGTGAAATGCTTTCGCGTACTCCTCCCGCACCAGTTCGGCGTCGGTGTAGTACCGCTTGATCCGCTCGTCGTCATAGGCGTTGTCCCACATGAACCAGTTGCGCGTTCCGTCGGCGTTCATGAACCGTTTGTAGTCCATTCCCTCCAATGCCTGCGCACGGGTATCGCAACCCGCCCCCGACGCTTCGATTTGCAGGACTTGTTTGTAGACCGCTTCGCACTCCTCCAACCTCGTGGCGATCTCCTCCCGCGATTTGCAGGGCATCTCCTTGTTGGTGCTGAAAATATGCGCGGCATCCTCCACGCCGTTGCGGAAGCGTCCGACGATCTGCACGGCTTCGGTCGTGGGGTCGATGACGGTGTGCGCCGCAAACGAAAGGTCGGTTACGATCAGCACGCAGGCTGTTGTCGGCAGTTCGATGTCCACCGCCGAAAAGAAACGGCTCGTGAAAAAGTTGATTTCATCCAGTTCTTCGAGCGAGGAGTAAGCCCGCGAAAAATCCCGCTTGCGGAGTTTCTTCACACTCTCGTAACTGCAAAAGACCTTGCACCGTTTTTCGATCTTATAGGTGCAGATCATGCAGTGGATCGTATCGGTCGAGTTCAGAAAGATGCAGAGCGGATGCCCTTTGCCTTTTACCTGTCCCATAAGGGTACGCACCCAGCCGACGGTGTTGTTCGTATGTATGAGCAACATTTTCGGCTTGTGGTCATAGGTCGGGCGGAGTATCTTCATCGTAAAGCCCTGCTGCTCGAAACGGGGATCGGACGGAATGATCGGCGTCGCAGAAACCATCGCCTTTTGCTTGCATCGGAAAAAATCATCCATCGGGAGCGTGATAGAGCCGCGGTAGCCTGCATCCTGTATCGTGCGTTCGCACTCGTCGAACAGCATGAACCATTCACCGTGCATATCCGTATGCGTCTGCACCATCGCCGAGCGGACTTTGGGGAAACTTTCGGGCGTGGTCATGATTTTCAGATAGCCGTCGTTGTAGTTCGTGTTCAGAAAGTCGATGATGTCCTCGGTCGTTACGCCCTCGAACACGCCGAGTATCTGCGGGTGCTTTTTTAGCTTGCCCTCGATAACGGGAACATTCGGCTCGATGATGACGGAGTGTCGGGGCGCATTGATTTCGGCATAGGTCGCACCGCATCCCGTGACGGTCTTGTTGATGATCGAATTGGTAGGTATTTCGGGCATCACGGCATCGAACCGCTGGCCTGCATTTATTGTGATATATTCAATCTTCATCTAATTGTTTGATTTGTAATTAAAAAAACTTGGGGAGCGAGCGGTGAAACCCGCTCCCCTCGTTCAGCAGTTTAGTTCAGCAGGTCGGTGATGTCCTCCATTGCCTCGGCAGGCATTACGACTTTGCCGTTGGAAAAGTGGTACTTTTTGGCAAGGTAGCCGATGCCCTCCTCGCTCTCGTTGTACTCCTCGGAGGTGATCGGGGTCAGTTTCTCCACCTCGGCGGCCACCTCTGCCAGCCACTCGGACTGACAGCAGATTTCACGGTCGGGTTCAAACTCCGTTACTTCGGGCAATTCCTTACCCATCAGGAACGCCAGCAGGTAGTTCCAGATTTGGGCGTTCAGCAGGAGTTTGCCATCCAGTTCGGTGTACCCCTTACGGATTCCGAACCAAACATATCCGCATCCAGCCACGTCTACACGGGTGGTCACGATCAGGGTGGTAGCCCCTGCCGCAATCGCTTTCGCCAGCGTGCGGAACATTTTGGCATTCCCTGCGGGTTTGATTTTGATAATGCGAAGATTCATTTTCTCCTCCTGCTCCTCGGCGGCTTTGATTTCCGCCATCTTTGCCTCGTGTGCGATTGCCGAGGCCATCATCTCCTCTGCGCGGTTCCCAGCTACCTGCTGCGATGCCGCTGTTACATTGATATTTTTCATATTATTAAAATTTGAGTTTGCATTGCCATTGATTTTTACAATCGTTTCCATAATCGTTATCTTTTTTATTAAGGTTTGTTGCCGCCTCTTTCGGGCTGTCGGCTACTCCCTGCAACTTTGGTCGGCCGTACGCTCCGACCTCGTTCACGACTGCAAAGAAACGGAGTATTTCGGGCTTCTCCGAATCATTTTAGATAGAGATTACAGGCATTATTTAGACCTATTATTTATCTCTGGTTTTCAACTGTTTACAGTTTGCACTTCATCGGTCGTATTTTTTCATTTTACCGCCTCTTTTGCAGGCTGTCGGCTACTCCCCGAATCTCTCGAATAACCGTACGCTTTATTCGCGGATTCTGGCTTCTGAACCTGCATAAATCCAACCTTTGCAGACTTTGAAAAAATAGAGAATAGCCCTTAAAAATAGACCTATTCATTACCTTTGCTATTGAAAATGTTATAAAATATATTGAAAAAGCATTGTAAATCTGTCGGTTATGACAAAACGGCAGATGTCATGACACTGGCAGATTTTTGGCAGAAAAAGAAAGGGAACCGCGATAAACGGCTCCCTTAAATGGTATGGTTATATAGTCCGATCAGTCCAATAGCGGAAAATCAAAATCCTGCATGATAACCTGTCTTTGCAATGGTATCGGTCTGAATCGTGGTGCTTGGTTCATAGCCGCTCGTTTCAGATAGGCGGCAAGGTCGGCGCGGATTACTTTCGGGTCGTATTTGCCGCTCTCTCCTTTATTATTGGGATAACAACCCGTGACGCGTGTATAGTCGTGAATGAGTTGGCATAATTCGTTCGGCATATCGGGCTGGCTGGGTATTGCGTTTTCTTCATGGAGCATTCGGTAAATGCCGTATGCAACTGCCGAATAGATGGCATTATCCTTTTTTCGTCCCGCAGACGGTTTGCGCCATTGAATATCTTGCCGTGCTTTCTCGGCTGTCTGTACTTCGGGAAAATAGCCTGCAAGTTCCTTTTTAATCAGACGGAATAACCAGTTATCGCTGTTCGGAATAGAAATCTTTTCCGCTTCCCCATTATTGGTGCGAATTGTGATGGCGGTCTGTTTGTTGCTTTTAAGTGTCCGTGCCTCCATTTGCTCCATAAAAAGCAATAGGTGCGCCCATTCGCTTTGGTATATGTCCCAAGTATGAAACTGAATAAGGTCATTGTATTCGTTTTCGTCGATCTGCCGTTCACGGATGCAGTAGGCCACCAGTAATAGGGCTTCCTCTATTATCGGGGTAATTGTCCCGTAAGAGTTGATAAGCGACAACAAATCATGGCATTCGAGGTGTCGAAACGGCAAAACCAGATTGCAATCCTCTTTAATGCTGTACTTTACGATATTATCCTCTCGGTGAGGTATCAGACATTTGGCATTTGAAAGTTCTTTGTTGAAATAGCCTGCCGTGATGCCGAAATATTTTTCCAGTAAGGGCAGGCAAGCGGTGAAATATTCGGTCGTTACGGGGTAAAAGGTTTGTTCTTCTTGCATAGGAGTATCTTTATAAAGACGAATTTACAAAATTCCGCTTTCAACCGCAACTGACGACCGCAGAAAAAAGAAAAGGGACTACCCGATGCAATCGGATAATCCCTTAAAAGGTAGTGACAAACTTGGTTTCGGGGGCTATAAGATAGACCTTTTTTCAAACCTTGTCACCACCTCACAATAAGTTTTGCATGGCCGCATCTATCTGCGAGTTCTCGAATGAATCGAGGTAGATTTGCGTAATCTTTTCCGAACTGTGCCCCAGCGATTCCGAAATGATGGATGTCGAAACTCCCGACCTTTTCAGAACAGTTGCGAACGAGTGCCGCGCAACGTATGTCGTGAGCGTGATAGGCAGGTGCAGATGCTCGCCGATTAGTTTCAGATAGCGGTTTATCCGCTTGTTCGTCCGTTGCACCCGTCCGTACTGCTGTTGCGCCGTAACGTGAACAGAACGCCTTAAAACAGGGAAAATGTAATCCTGCGGATGTGCGTTCGGTTGGCGGTACTTGTCGAGGATGTCGAGGGCGGCAGGTTGGAGTTGGAACGACAGGAGTTTACCTGTTTTCTGACGATTGATAACCAACCGTTCGTCCACGATGTCTGCATAGCGGATGTGCAAAATGTCTGTCAGATTGATGCCGCACGACAGGTAGCTGAACAGGAACAAGTCCTTTGCCAGTTGCAGGAACGGTTTGGGGTACTTGGTCAGCGTGCGTACCTCGCAATCCATAATCCGCCTTATATCCTCTTTCGTTAGCGACCGTTTGGCCGTGGCTTCCTTGAATCGGCTCACTTTGAACGTGTCGAAAGGGTAGTCTGCCTTTTTGATTAGACCGTCGGTGATTGCGCTGTTGTACAGCACCCGCAACGAACGGAAACGGATGCCAATGGAGTTGTCGGAATAATGCCGTTCCACCCGCAGCCATTGTTCGTATCGTTTCAGCCACTCGGCGTCGATGTCTATAAAATAAAAGTCCAGCGAACGGCAGAATTTCGTCAGCGAGGTGCGGAGTTCCTGAAAGGTTTTGGCGTTGCCTACACGTTTCTCGGCCAGCAGGCGGTCGATGTAGCCGTTCAGATATTCGCTGACGGTTTGGCGCACGACCTTGCGGGATGCCTTTTCGAGAAGCGTGTTTAGTGTATATTCCTTGTCGCTGGTTTTAAAGTCCAAAATCTGCTCCTGCAACTCTTTCGTCTTGGTTTCAATAAGGGTGTTTATGCGCTCTTTATCGGGGCAATTCCGCTTGGGACGGCTTTTGTCAAAGTCCCAAAATTTGGCATCGAGGGAAATGTGCAGGCTGATGTACTTGATTCGGCGGTTTTTCGTGAGCCGTAACATGAGGGGGTGAGTGCCGTCAGATAGGGTTTTAGAGGTGTACAGGACGGTTGTGAGGGTGGTGTTCATAACCAATTTCGGTTTAAACATTGGTTTAAACAAATCCCCGATTTCGCCGTAAAAACCGCTCGAAACAAGACACGAAAAAACCACCTACATCGCTGTAAGTGGTTGATTTTGAGAGTGACACCGACAGGACTCAAACCTGTAACCTTCTGATCCGTAGTCAGATGCTCTATTCAATTAAGCTACGGTGCCGAATTGCGAATGCAAATGTAGTGTGAAAATTGCTCTTATGCAAATAATTTGTCGTAAAATTTACCAGTCTTTTTATTTTATATCTTGGTAAGAGGGGTAATTTTGAATATAATACATTGATAATGTTTGATTTGAGGTAATCTGTGCTTTGTTCGGATTCTTTTCCGGGAGTTTGTCGGTGGAAATATCGTTGCCGGGAAAAGAGGGCATTTGTCGTGTCCGACTGGCTATGGGGACCGGAGATTTGTCATACAAAAATTACCCCTGCGGGCTGAAATCCGCAGGGGTAATTCGATGATTTTGCCGGATGCGCTTATTTGACCAGTTCGGCGAGCTTCTCCTTGATTCCTTCGCCTCGCAGGTCTTTGGCGACGATCTTGCCTTCGGGCGAGATCAGGAAGTTGGTCGGGATGCTGCGGATTCCGTACTCTTCGACGATCGGGGCGCTCTTGCCGTCGGTGACGGCGATTACGTTGGGCCACGTCATCTCCTCTTTTACAAGGAATTCTTTCCAACTCTCGGCATCGTTGTCGAGCGATACGCCGTAAATGTTGAATCCTTTGGGGCCGAACTCCTTGAACGCCTCCTTCAGATAGGGCAATTCGCCGCGGCAGGGACTGCACCAGGTTGCCCAGAAGTCGATCAGCACCCATTTGCCGGGGCCGATGAGGGGTGTCACCGAAACGGTTTCGCCCAGGGAGTCGGGCAGCGCGATTTCCAGATAGGGCTTGCCGATTTCGGTATTTTCCTGGGCGGCGATCGATTTGGCGATGGCGGTCAGGATCTGGGTTTTCTGCATCTGTTCGGGGAATTTATTCAGGATTTCGCGGGCTTCTTGCGGTTCCATTTCGTTATAGAGGTTTCCGAAGAAGTAAACGCCGACCAGGTTGTCGGAGTTGTTGTCCAAAGCGCGGCGCATGATGCCGTTGGCTACCTGGTTCAGCGAATCGAATTTCTCCATGTCGTTTTCTTGCATGGCCACCAGGAATTGTCCCTGAAGCATGCCCAAAGAGTCGTTTATCGGCTGGAAAATCTCGTTCGAGCGGGTGCCGCCGACTTGGAATTGGCCCAGATCCGCAGTTTTAACGTCGATTTTTCCCGGTTCGAGGAAGATGAATCCGATGCCCTGGCGGTGCCGGTTGGTAAGGATGGCCAGGTCCGGCTGGTCGATCGTGCCTTTGATTTTGAACGTACCGTCCGCAGCGACGGCTGCCGATGCGATGGTCGGATTTTCGGGATTGCCTTGCATCAGGAATACGGAGTCCGTGATTCCCGGGTCCAGTTTGCCGGTGATGGTGTAGGTATTGCCTCCGCATCCCACGAGGGTGCCTGCGGCAAGAAGACCTATTAACGCTTTTTTCATAGTGCTGAGAAAGGATTAAAATGATTATTTGGTCGGTTTGTGATTCGTCTTTTGGGGTGTTCGCGGCGTTTGCCGGATTTCGCGCTGGGGATTATCCTTCAAAAACCGTTCCCAGCTCGAACTGCCCTTTGCCGAGGCAGCCTTGCGGCCTCCGCCGAGTCCTTTGAACCGATCTTCGCCGAGGGCGCCGTTCAATGGGTTCGAACTCATGAAATGGTGGCACAGGGCGACGGCCATACCGTCCGTAGCGTCCAGTCGCCGGGGCGGACGTTCGATCGTGAGCATGCTGCTGACGAGAGCCGCGACCTGCTCCTTGGGGGCCGAGCCTCGGCCCGTGATACACTGTTTGATGCGTGTGGGGGCGTATTCGAATACCTGCAGTCCGCGGCTCAACGCCGCAGCCATCGCCACGCCTTGCGCCCGGCCCAGCTTGAGCATCGACTGCACGTTCTCGCCGAAGAAGGGCGATTCGAGGGCCACCTCGCGGGGGCGGTATTCGTCCACGAGGGCACCGACCCGCTCGAAAATGTAGCGCAGCTTTTCGTAAGGATCGTTCATCCTGTGCAGGTCGATGTCGCCCAGCACGACCGATCGGACCTCCCGTCCGCAAACCTCCAGCACCCCGTACCCCATGTAGTTGGTGCCGGGGTCGATGCCCATGATGCGGTATGTCGTCGGGTCGGACACGGTGCAGGGACGTTACTTCTCCTTGAGGGCCGCGATCTCCTTTTCCGCCTGACTCACGCGGCGTGCCAGGTCGGGCAGGTTCTTGAAGATGGCCGATGCGCGGTGATATTGCATGCCGGGCAGCGCCGGATAGCCGAAACGTACTTCTCCGTCAGGTACGTCTTTGTCGAGACCGCTTTTGGAGCCGATGCAGACCCTGTCGCCGATGGTCACGTGGTCCGCGATGCCGACCTGTCCCGCGAGGAAACAGTTGTGCCCCACCTTCGAAGTGCCTGCGATGCCTGTCTGGGCCGAGGAAACGGTATTCTCGCCGATTTGCACGTTGTGGCCGATCTGGATCAGGTTGTCGAGTTTCACGCCCCGGCGGATGATCGTCGAGTCGGTCTTGGCCCGGTCGATGCAGGTGTTGGCGCCGATTTCCACGTCGTCTTCGACGACGACGTTGCCCAGTTGCGGAATCTTGTCGAAGCCGCCTGCGGCATTGGGAATGAAGCCGAAGCCGTCGGCGCCGATCACCGCACCCGCATGCAGGATGCAGCGGCTGCCGATCACGCACCCCTCGTAAATCTTGACACCCGGGTAGAGGATCGTTCCGTCGCCGACGGTCACGCCGTCACCGATATAGACCTGGGGATAGATTTGGCAGTCGGCGCCGATGGGGGCTCCCGCCTCGATAGCGGCTAAATCGCCCACGAAACAATCTTCGCCCAGTGTCGCCCGCTCCGAGATCGAAGCCCGCTCGCTGATGCCCTGTTTGCGGGGTTTTGCGGCCTGATACATTTGCAGCAGTTTGAGCACTGCGGCGCCGGTGTCTTCGACTTTAATCAAGGTGGCGGTCACGGGTTCCGAAGGGGTGAAATCCTTGTTCACCAATACGATCGACGCACGGGTTTTGTAAAGGTGTTTTTCGTATTTGGGGTTGGTCAGGTAGGTCAGGGCGCCGGGTTCGCCCTCTTCGATCGAGGAGACGGTGTGCACCTTGGCCTCTTTGTCGCCTGCGACTTGGCCGCCGAGAAAACCGGCGATCATTTCTGCGGTAAATTCCATCATAGCAATATAGTAATCAGAGGTATTTTTTTATGTCTATTCCTTCGGGCATGAATTCATCGACCGTGCGACCGAAAGCCAGCACTTCGCGTACGGTGCTCGAGGCGATGTCGGCTACGGGAGCCGGGGTGAAGAGCATCACGGTGATGATGTCGGGATGCAGGCGGTGGTTGGTCGCCTCCATCGTCCGTTCGTATTCGAAATCGGTGGTGTTGCGCACGCCGCGGATGATGGCCGAGGCATGCTGGTCGCGGGCGAAGTCGCCCGTCAGACCGGTGTAGATTCTCACTTCGACCCGGGGGTTGTCCGCATAGAGGTCTTCGATGAGTTGTTTGCGGGCTTCGATGCGCAGCAGTCCTGCCTTGGAAACATTGTTGCCGATGCCGATGACGACCTTGTCGAAGATTCGCAGGGCATCGTCCACGAGTGCCTGATGGCCCCGGGTAAAGGGATCGAACGATCCCGGAAAAATGGCGATGGTGTGTGACATTGGGAGCAAAGGTAATGAAAATGAATACAGAATCCAACAAACGGATCCGGGGGTGTTGCCGAATGTATCCGACTTTCTGCAAAAGTAATGAAAATGAGTGCAGAATGAAACGAGCGAACTGTTTTTTATGCCGAGTGTATTCCGATCTTTTGTGAAGGTATTGTAAATAGGGTGGGACAAAGGAAACCTGTCCGGTTTGTATCGGGCAGGATGTGTTAGTATAATTTGTTCAGGACGCGGGCGATACGTTCGGTGATGATTGCGGCGTAGAGTTGCCCTTCGCAGGCCGATAGCGAGGTGAGGCCCCGGTGATCGACATAGAAAATTTCGTCGAAACGGGCAAGTTGCTCCCGGCCGATCTCCAGCTCCAGCAGAGGCAGGCGGGCGGCTTCGACGGCCCGGCATGCCAATTCCCGTTCGACACTCGGCGGGGCGGGCGGAGTATAGACTTTTTTCCCTTTCACGGCGAACAGGGGCGCTTCGTCGCATACGTGCACGAATCCCTCGCCGTCGCAGCGGATCACCGCTTGTACGCCTGTCCGGACTGCCGCCCGTTCAATGTCCGCTTCCGCCGCCCGGTTGTCCGCCGTCACCGCTGCCTGCAAAGCCAGCATGCAGGCTGCTTCGCGTGCCGAGGTGGGGTATTCGGGGTAGGGAACGCCGTAGTTCACGACAGCCGCAGCGGGCCGCAGCGACCGCAGGGCATACCCGTCGTAGAAGGATACCGCTCCGGGGATCAGCAGCAGGTCGCCCGCCGGTGTGAAGGCCATGCGTACGAACGAAGAGCCTGCGACGGGGTGACGGTTGGCGTCGAGCAGGGCGGCGATCTCTGCCTCCAGCCGGCGAAGGTCGGGGGCCCAGCGCAACCCGAAAAGCTCTTGTATGTTGCGAGCCAGCAGTTCCGTGTGGCGGTCGAGCCAGAGGGGGCGGCGTCCCCGGACATGAAGCGTCTGATAGAGGTATGTGCCTTCGATGCGGGGCATCGGCTCCGGGATACCGTTGCGCAGCAGGATGCGTTCCATTATTGGAGGAAGATTTTGAGAAGCAGCTCGCGGAGCAGCTCCCCGTCCGGGGCGCCGCCCGCGTTCATGCCCTTCGATTTGGCGTCGTATTCGCGCAGCAGCCCCAGGATGCGGAACACTCGGCGGTTGTCCCACCGTGCCGAGGTCTGCTTCAGTTCGCCCAGAGCGTAGGCGTTGTTCATTCGCAGGATGCCCATGAGTTCCGTGTCCGAGGGAAACGGAACTCCCTTGTGGCGGCTGAGCCACCGCAGGTAGTTGATGCGGAAAATTTCGCGGAACTGATTGAAAAGGGCCAGAATCGTTACCAGCAGGGGGTTGTCTTTGGGGTTGCGGGCGAAATGGTCGGCGATGCGCAGGGCCTGTTCGAGGTTCTGTTCCGTGACGGCCTTGCAGAGTTCGAAGTTATTGAAATCCTTCGAGATGCCGATGTTCTGTTCGATGTGTGCATCGGTGATTTTCTTCGTTCCTTCCGGCAGCGAGAGCAGCAGCTTGCCCAGTTCGTTGGAGATTTTGGCGAGGTCGGTACCCAGGTGGTCGGTCAGCATCGCCTGGGCTTTCGCGTCGATCGTGCAGCCTTTCGAGGCGACGAACTGCGCGAGCCAGGGGCCGATCTCGTAGTCGCGCGGCCGGACCGATTCGAGCACCGCACCGTGCTGGGCGATGCTTTTGTAGAGCTGCGAACGCTTGTCCACGTTCTTCTCCTTGTGGCAGACGATCAGGATCGTCGTGGGCGAGGGTTTCGAAGTGTATAGCGAGAGTTTGTCGAGGCCGCGCAGTTGCTGCGCCTCCTTGAGAATCACCACCTGGTACGAACCCATCATCGGCATCTGCCGGCAGAGGTTCACCACCTGTCCCGCGTCGGAGTCCCGCCCATAGACGGTCAGCTGGTTGAAAGCCCGTTCGGACTCCTGGAGGATCGTCGAGGCCAGCAGGTCGCAGAGAGCGTCGATGAAGAAGGCCTCCTCGCCCATGAGCAGATAGACGGGCGCGAACTTCCGCGCCGTGATTTCGCCTCGGAGACGGTCGTAGGCCGCCACCGTATCTTTGAATTTTACGCCGCCTTTCGCCATGGCTTAAATGATCTCTTTGGTGATGCGCAGTACGTTTTCGGTCTCGGCCGTGAGCCGGTAGCGGTCGTCGATGCGCCGCCCGACGAGCCAGACGATCTCATCCCCGGAAAGCAGTACGAATTGCCGCGCCTTCTCCGGCAGCGGGACTTTATGGTCGATCAGGTAGTCGCTGACCTTCTTGCGGCCGGACATGCCGTAGGGAATGAACCAGTCCCCCTCCTGCCAGCGGCGCACCGTGAGCGGGTATTTGAGTTTGTCGGCATCCACCTGGGCGATGTGTTCGGGTACGCCGAAGCCCTGGATATCGTCGATGTCGCGCAGCTCGAAGTAGAGCACCGAGTTGCCGCAGTAGCAGCGCGGGGCGCCCGCCTCGACCTGCACCTGGCAGGGGTCGTCCGCCGGGATCGGGGTTACCATAATCCGTCCCCTGTCGATGTACGCCACGTGGGATTTGGAGTAGAACCGCTTGCCCGTGCCGGAGTTCTGCTCCAGCGCCCTGACCAGAGCGTCCGACACGTCGCCTTTGAACGAATAGGTCGAGTTGAGCAGTTCGAAGATTACGAAATTGAGCGGGAAAGCCCGGTCGATACGGTCGATGTGGATCGTGTCGATCCCGTTTTCGGTGGTGATGACCTCTTCGCGGATGCGCTGGATGCCGTGGTTGATGAAGAGCTGCGCGTCGGTCAGACGGCCGATGTTCTGACGCATCAGGTCGGTGAACTTGGGGCTGATCTCCTTGATGCGGGGTACGAGTCCCAGGCGGATCTTGTTGCGCAGGTATTTGGTCGAGCGGTTCGACGAATCTTCCCGGTAGGGAATGTGCTGCGCTACGGCGTATTCGAGGATGTCCTTGCGCGAAGCGAACATCAGCGGGCGGATCAGCTTCCCGGCATGGGTGGTGATCCCCGTCAGACCCCGCAGGCCGGTGCCGCGCAACAGGTTGATGAAGAAGGTTTCGATCGAGTCGTCGATGTGGTGGGCGATGGCTACCACCGTGTAACCGTGCTCGCGGCTCAATTCGTCGAACCAGGCGTAGCGCAGCCGCCGTGCGGCCATTTCCATCGATTCGCCCGTGCGCTCCATCTCGCCTTTGGTGTCGAAGCGTTTGTTGTACCAGGGCACGCCGTACTTCTCCGCCTCGCGGCGTACGAGTTCCTCGTCCTCTTCGCTCTCCACGCCCCGCAACTGGAAATTGCAGTGGGCCACGCCGACGCGATAGCCGCTTCGCACGAAGAGCGAGAGCATGACCATCGAGTCCACGCCGCCCGAAACGGTCAGCAGGATAAAATCCTCCGGAGCGGCCAGCTCGTTGCGGCGGATGTAGCGTTGGAAATTGTCCAGTAGGTTCATAGGCAGTGCCTTGTCGGTTTTATAATATATTGACTTCGGGTTCGATCTCCACGCCGAAGCGTTTCTTTACCTGTTCCTGCACCTTGCGGGCGAAAGCGACGATCTCCGTACCCGTAGCGCCTCCGAGGTTGATAATCACCAGCGCCTGCCGGGGGTGGATGCCTACGCGTCCTTCGCTGTGGCCTTTCAGTCCGGCGCGGTCGATCAGCCAGCCTGCGGCCAGCTTGACTTGCGAAGGGTCGGCCGCAGGATAGTGCGGCATATCGGGATAAAGTGCCGACAAGCGTTCGGCCTCCTCGCGGCCGACGACCGGATTCTTGAAGAAGCTCCCGGCGTTGCCCGTCACCGCAGGGTCGGGCAGCTTGGCCCGGCGGATCGCACAGACGGCCTCGCGGATGTTGCGCAGCGTGATGCCTCCCCGCGCTTCGACCTCTGCGGCCAGGTCCCCGTATTCGAGGCGGGGTCGGGGCGTGCGGCTCAACGCAAAGCGGACCGAAGTGATGATTACACGTCCCCGCAGGGAGCGTTTGAAGACGCTGTCCCGGTACCCGAACGCGCAGTGTTCTCTGTTCAGGACGAGCGTGTTGAAGGTCTCCGTGCAGAACATCTCGACGCTTCGGATCGCATCCTTGGCCTCGCAGCCGTAAGCCCCGATGTTCTGAACCGGAGCAGCCCCGACTTTGCCGGGGATGAGCGAGAGGTTTTCCAATCCCCACAGTTCGTGCTGTACGGCCCATTCGACCAGGTCGTCCCACTCGACGCCCGCGTCGGCTTCGACCGTCACGCAGTCCGGCTGTTCGTCCACGATGCGGATACCCTGTGCCACAGGGGTCAGCAGCGTACCGGGATAGTCTTGCGTGAAGAGGACGTTGTTGCCTCCTCCGAGGACGTACCACGGATCAGGCATTCCTTTCTCGAAGAGTTCCTGCAAATCTTCCGTCCGGTCGAACTCGATGAGGCGTGCCGCCCGCTGCGCCACGTGAAAACTGTTGCGCGGGGCGAGTTCGGGATTGTTAAATTCTCGTATCATATTTGCAAAGTTAGGAATTATTTCGTTAATTTGAATGTTTTCGACAAGCGAGGGCAGAACGACTTCACTCGCTCTGCCGGACGGAGAAAACAGAGAATGCAGTTCGATGTTTCCGATAAGCGAGGCAGGAGAGGACGACTTTTTGCCCGGCGGAGAGAACGGGGCCCGCAGTTCGCCGTTTTCGGTCGAGTGGTGCGGGACGTTGTGTCGGGCAGGGAGAACGATCGTTCGACGGTTTCGATCTATCTATGCGAGTGAGAAGGGAGCTTTTTGTAACAGGCGGGCAGGGCGCCGTGTGCGTGAAGAGAAAAACGGGCGGAGTCGCTGTTTTTTATCGCCCGCTTCGTCGGGCGTCGGTCGATGTGGCGCCGATCTTGCTGAAAGAGAATGAATGTGACTGATAAACGGTTTCCGATATGTTTACGAAAGAGGATTTTGTGCAAATGGAGGAGCACGGCTTGACGCCGGCGGCTCTCGAAACCCAGTTGAAAAATTTTCGGGAGGGTTTTCCCTTTCTTCCCGTGACGCGGGCCGCTTCGTGCGGCGACGGTATTCGGGTGCTGGATGCTGCCGGGATCGAGCAGGCGGCGGCCCGTTACGACCGTGCGAAGGAGTCTTTGCGGGTGGTGAAATTCGTGCCCGCTTCGGGCGCAGCGACCCGTATGTTCAAGGATTTGTTCGAGTTCGTCCGCGAGGGGCGCCGTACGGCTGTGGTCGGGGAGTTGCTGGCCAACCGCCGCCGCTTCGCCTTCTGGCCCGAGCTGCGGACGATCGTCGGTGACGATGCCGACGAGCGGCGGACGGTCGAAAATATCGTCGCCGAAGGGCTCCGTTACGGGGAAACTCCGAAGGGACTGGTGTCGTTCCACCGCTATGGGGACGAGGTGCGCAAAGCCGTCGAGGAGCATCTGGTCGAAGGGGCGCAGTACGCCGCCGCCGGGGGCGAGGTGAAGATTCACTTTACCGTCTCGCCCGAGCATCTGACCCGTTTCGAAGCGTTGCTGGCCGAGAAGATACCGGTTTACGAATCCCGTTTCGGGGTCAAGTATCGCATCTCCTTCTCCGTGCAGGACCCTTCGACCGACACGCTCGCCGTGAATCCCGACTGTACGCCTTTCCGACGGGCAGACGGGCGGTTGCTCTTCCGTCCTGCGGGACACGGGGCGCTGATCGGGAACCTCGGAAAGATCGATGCGGACATAGTCTTCGTTAAAAATATCGATAATGTTACTACCGATGCCCGGCGGGGCGATACGGTGCTTTATAAAAAAGCGCTGGCCGGAGTGCTGCTCGCATTGCAGGAGCGGATTTTCGAATACCTCATGGCTCTCGAAGTGCCGGGTGCCGAGTTGGAGCCCATCGCCGCGTTCATCGAGAATGAACTCTGCGTGAAACTGCCCAAGGACTACGGTACGCCTCTTTTGAGGCGGGTGCTCAATCGCCCGATCCGGGTGTGCGGCATGGTGCGCAACGAAGGCGATCCGGGCGGCGGCCCCTTCTGGGTGGCCGGGGCCGACGGGTTGGAGACGCTCCAGATCGCCGAATCGAACCAGATCGCTCCCGAAAAGCGGAAATTGATGCGCTCGGCGACTCATTTCAATCCGGTGGATCTGGTTTGCAGCTTCCGCACCTCGAAAGGCGGTCGTTTCGATCTGCGGGAGTTCGTCGATCCCGCTACGGGTTTTATCTCCCGCAAGTCGGACGGCGGACGCGAGTTGCTCGCGCAGGAACTGCCCGGTCTTTGGAACGGTGCCATGGCCCGGTGGAATACGGTCTTCGTCGAAGTCCCCATCACGACTTTTTCGCCCGTAAAGGTAGTCACCGATCTGCTGCGTCCCGAACATCAGGGCGATGAATTTTGAATAAGCCATTGCTCCCTTCGGATTTTCATTCGGAGGGAGCTTTTTTCGAGATGAAGACGTTGGTTGTCCCAAACGATTGAAAAAAATGCAATCGAAGAGTATAAAAAACAAATTGAATAACATTTTCAGTGTTATTTTTCTGCTATTCGGATTAGCGGCTTGCTCAGATGATCGTTACCAAACACAAAATGTAACCCATTTAGTAATCGATTCTTTCGAAGATTTTGCAAAGGACAGCGATACCGTAAGTATTCGGTCCATAACCCTATCCTTGGCCGATAAACGATTTTACGCCGAATTCGAACATTCGGATATCGAGATTAATTACGAAGTAAATGTTCGTAATAATAGTGCGGACACAGTTCGTATCAATCTCCCGGATTCTTCGAACTATGCTACATATCTAAATAATCGTGTCGGGTGGTTGAGTGGATGGAATAAAAATGAGCTTGAAATTCTACCATGTCGATCAAATACTATTTGTATTACCAATATCGGCATGTTTGGTGCGTTATATCGTTGGGAAAAATTATTTCCTCCAAAACACGATTACACTTTTGATATGCTAAAAATCCTTCCCGATATAAAAGTATATTACAATGGACAGCTTGTATTGCCATCGAAAGAAATAGAAATTTTTACAAGCGACTACAAAGATCCGTGGATATATAGAGTGCTTAAAAAATATCAGGAGAACCATATGCTATTGATTTTTCTAATTAGATAAAAACTAATGTGATTGATCGATTGTTGAAATCGAAACTCAAAGACAATATTTATAGTTCGATCCGAAAAAAAATGCGCCGAATATGCGTGGGTTAAAATGGATTTTATATATTTGTAGGAACTAATTCGGAGGAGTGTGATTTCGGGAACAGTTCCGATGTTTCCGGTCGGAGTCGGGGAGAGATCGCTTGCGATCTAGTCTCGGATGGAGGTGAGGAAGAGAAAGATTCCGATGATCCCGGATCGTATGCCTGCGGTCGGATTTGCCGGCGGGGAAAGCGGTGCTGTATGCCGTGCGTTTCGGTCGGCAGGATCGGTGTGAGGCCGGGCTGCATCCCGGAATCCGTGACGCGAGGTCATGGAGTGACGAATAAGAAATTCAAATATAATAAACATAAATTCTATGGAAAACAAACTTCAACAGTTAACCCAGAAGCTCTACGACGAGGGACTGGAGAAAGGCCGTGCCGAGGCGGAACGTCTGGTGGCCGAAGCGAAGACCAATGCGGCCAAGATCGTGAAGGAAGCCGAGGCGCAGGCCGCGAAGATCCTCGCCGATGCCAATACCAAAGCACAGGACGTGGAGAAGAACGCGATGACCGAAATTTCGCTCGCGGGCAAGCAGGCCCTCTCGAAGATCAAAGCCGAGATCAGCTCCATGATTATCGCCAAGAGCACCGCTCCCGCCGTGAAAGCTGCGACGCTCGATCCCGAATTCGTAAAGCAGATGCTGCTTACCGTCGCCAAGAACTGGAGCGGCGCCGATTCGTCGAAGAACCAGTTGAAGGCCCTGCTGCCGGAGGCGGAACAGAAGGCGTTCGAAGCGACGTTCGAAGCCGCTGCGAAGGAGCTGCTGGCCGCAGGCGTCGAAGTGGGTTATTCGAAGGAGGTCAGGACGGGATTCAAGGTGGGTGCCAAAGACGGCGGCTACTACATTTCGTTCTCGGACCAGGATTTCGACGCTCTGTTGAAGGAGTACCTGCGCGACAAAGTCTATAAAATGCTGTATAACGCTTAAGCCGGGCGCCATGTTCGACAAGAATTACTACTGTTTGGTAGCCGGATTGCGGGAGTATTCGCTCGATGCCGATACCAAGGGCTTCAATGCCCGGGCGATCATCGAGGAGATTCTCGAAGGGGTTTCCGCCCGCGATGCACGTTGCGTGCGTCTGCTTTACGGTTACTACGACTGCGAGAACCTGGTTAATTTCCGCAAGGGACGCGCGGCGCACAACCCGCTGGGCAACCTCTCGCGGGAAGAGATCGAGGAGCAGACCAAGAACCCCGACCGGCTTCCGGCGCGTATGGCGACCGTGGTCCGTTCCTATTCGGCCATCGTCGATGAAGATGCCGACAACGAGGACGGGATCGACACCGACCGATCGTTCGAGAACGCTCTTTTCTCGGCCTACTACGACGAGTGCGCCCACTCCAAGAGCCGTTTCCTGCGCCAGTGGGCCGATTTCGACCGCAACCTGCGCAACATCTCTGCCGCCGTCGTAGCCCGCGTTACGGGACGTTCGGCCGAGCAGTCTGTCGTGGGCGGGGATGAAACTTCGCAGCAGCTCAAACGCTCGTCGGCCGCCGATTTCGGCTTGCGGGGCGACGTCCCCTATCTGGAGGCGGTGATCGCTGCCGTGAACGACGAAACCAACCTGGTGGAGAAGGAGCGCAAGATCGACGCGATCCGCTGGAACCAGGCCGAGGAGCTTTCCACTTTCGATTATTTCGACATCAACGCGCTGCTGGCTTACCTGGTGAAGGTGAACATCGTGGCGCGCTGGACCTGTTTGGACGACAAGCAGGGGCGCGAAATGCTGCATCGCCTGATGACCAGTCTGGACGGCAAGGATTTGATCAATAAACAATAAAACAGATAATGAAAACAACAGGACGAGTAAACGGTATCATCTCGAACATCGTGATCGTGAAGGCGGACGGCCCTGTCGGCCAGAACGAAATCTGTCACGTTTACTGCGGGGATACCAAGATGATGGCCGAGGTCATCAAGGTCGTGGGCGACAATGCCTACGTGCAGGTTTTCGACTCGACCCGCGGACTGAAGATCGGCGAAAAGGTCGAATTCGAGGGTCACATGCTGGAAGCGACGCTCGCTCCCGGTCTTCTTTCGCGCAACTACGACGGTCTGCAGAACGACCTGGAGAAGATGGACGGTCTGTTCATCGCGCGCGGTTCGATCACCGACCCTATCGACTTCGAGAAGAAGTGGGAGTTCAAGCCGCTGGCCAAGCCCGGCGACAAGGTTTCGGCCGCGTCGTGGCTGGGGCAGGTCAAGGAGGAGTGGGTCGAGCACAAGATCATGGTACCCTTCACGATGGAGGGAACCTATACGGTCAAGAGCGTCGTGCCCGCCGGAGAGTACAAGGTTACGGATACGATTGCCGTCATCACCGATGCCGATGGCCGGGGTCACGATATTACGATGGTTCAGCGGTGGCCCGTGAAGCAGGCCGTGCGCTGTTACCGGGAGAAGCCGCGCCCCTCGCGCGTCATGGAGACGGGCGTGCGGGCCATCGACACTTTCAACCCGCTGGCCGAGGGCGGTACGGGCTTCATCCCCGGACCTTTCGGTGCGGGCAAGACGGTGCTCCAGCATGCGATTTCGAAGCAGGCCGATGCCGACGTAATTATCATCGTGGCCTGCGGCGAGCGTGCCAACGAGGTGGTCGAGATTTTCAAAGAGTTCCCCGAGCTGGTCGATCCCCGCACGGGCCACAAGCTCATGGAACGTACCATCATCATCTGCAATACTTCGAACATGCCCGTCGCGGCGCGTGAGGCGTCCGTTTATACGGGTATGACCATCGGCGAGTACTACCGTTCGATGGGCCTCAAGGTACTCGTTATGGCCGACTCGACTTCGCGCTGGGCGCAGGCGCTGCGCGAGATGTCCAACCGTCTGGAGGAGCTTCCCGGTCAGGACGCCTTCC
>OGDQ01000850.1_pt1 | contig 21335 bp, 22 predicted proteins | sample 1570451 | NCBI WGS metagenome assembly OGDQ01 (sample SAMEA2582171, study PRJEB24529) | metagenome | biome: Human gut stool | place: China | collected 2011 | reverse complement strand
CTCGTAACCGATACCATTTATATCTCCGTGGGTAATGCCCACCTTAACCAATCGTTCTTCCATATATTTTGATTTATGATTTATGATTTATCCCATCTCTACTATAAATCATAATTTTTTGTTATTTCTCTTCAGGAACATCCAGTTTCTCCACCTGTGTTTCTTCAAATTCACCAGGCAGGCGCAAAGTATACAATGCAGATTCGACACGACGGATAAAATTGCGCTTATCCGTCTCTGGGGCGAATACGAAGCCTTCAACGACTACAACCCGATTATTCTTTTCGTCCAAACGTGCATGACTAACGAACGGACCGCCCATCATATCACCTTTCATATGCCACAAACCACGCAGCACACCACAATATTTGTCATTTACCGTTGTCGGGGTATAAGTCACCCATGCTGTATCCGTAGCCATATAAGATCCCGGAAACGTTCCCGGCATATTCAGCTTCATAACAGAGTCACGTTTTGCAATCAGATAGTCGGCTGTGAAAGTATTGGCATCCTTATATGGAAAATCATAGACGACAATATCCGTACGTCCAGTATTGGCATTGTTGGAAGCCCAGAAAAAGCCGGTCGTGTCACGAAAATAAGTCATGTTTGCCGGAGCACTCAACATAACGTTAAAGCGGTCCTTCACATGATCCATGACCACCGGACTGTGTTCTTTCTCCAATTGCTCGATCGTACGGTTTCTTTCACATTTGGTAAAAAAATCCACTATGTTCCGTGGATGAGCCTTTACGTATTCAAGAATGGCTGCATCGTCAGGAGCTGTCAACGTCATCACAACCTGGCCTTTCGCCCAGCGATTGTTCTCATAGTTCAGTGAAACTTTCGTATACTGAGACTTATCTATCTTAACAATCAAAACATTGCGTACATACGTTAACAGACCGTTAAACTGGTCAGGAGTCGCATAGGTGATCTTAAAGGCTGGTTCGGACTGTGGCAGTCCCGGAATATCGGAAGTCAGTTCGGCTTTGATAGCCTTTCCGGCAGGAGCATCCCAGTCAGCTTTATCCATCGTCACAACAATTTCATAGGCGAAACCGGTAGCATTTCTCATCACCGGGCCCGAACTACATGCTCCCATCATGATAAGAAGCACTAAAAAGCTGATCAATAAAGAATGTGTTTTCATACCCGTTTAATTTTTTTGTTATACAAATATAGCTTCTTTTCCCTCAAAAGATACCATTTCTATTCTTTTTGTTGTTTCTTAGCTGTAGAAAGCATCCCGCATGCGGCAAATATATCTTCTCCTCGTGATGCCCGGATCGTACAAACAATGCCAGCTGCATTCAACGTATCCCGGAACACCTCCATTCTTGCCAAGTCCGAACTTTCCAACGACACATTAGGGATTGCATGAAAACGGATCAGGTTGACTCTGCAAGGGACTTTATCTAATAAACAAACCAAAGCCTTCGCATGTTGAAGATCATCATTCAAATTTTTAAAAACAATGTATTCGAACGAAATACGGCGTTGGTGCGTAAAATCATATTGTTTGATCGTCTCGATAATATCACGCGCAGGAAAAGCCTTTTCAACCGGCATCAAGGAGAGCCGTTCGCCCGGATAAGGGGAATGCAGGCTGACGGCCAAATGGCATTCGCTCTCTTCAAGAAACCGTTTTAATCCTTTGGCAACTCCGATAGTCGAAACTGTGATTCGCTTCGGACTCCATGCATATCCGTAAGGAGCAGTCAGGATTTCCAATACTTTAAACAGCTCATCCACATTGTCCAATGGTTCCCCCATTCCCATAAAAACGATATTGGTCAGTTCCTCCGTTTCCGGTAAGGATTGTATTTGGTTCAGGATCTCGTTAGCTGACAAGTTCTTGGTAAAACCCTGTTTGCCAGTCATACAGAAAAGACAATTCATTTTACACCCTACCTGGGAAGAGACACACAATGTCGCCCTGTCCTCCGTCGGGATATACACAGACTCAACAAAATTACCGGGACCGGCAGGATACAAATACTTGATCGTTCCATCCACCGACTTCATCAAATCGGAAGGAGGTACGGCTCCCACCTCAAAGCTTTCCTCCAACAAGGTGCGTTTTGCCGCGGCAATATTCGTCATCGCTGCTATAGAAGTAACTTTTTTCTTATACAGCCAGTCAGCTATCTGCTTGGCTGCATAACCTGGAAGTCCAGCTTCGGAAGCCACGCCTTTCAGTTCTTCTAAAGTCATTCCCAATAAACGTCTTTTCTCACTCATAATCCTTCTTCTGTTTCTTTCATGCAAAGATACAAAAAAACCGCCAATCGCAGTCGATTGGCGGTTTCCTATGATGAATTGGCAGTATCTGGCTGCCACAACAGTTCAACTATTAATAGAAGCGGATACGGTTATCTTCTACATCAGCTTTATTAACTAATGACTGGATAGCCTGGAAACCGAAACGGTAAGCGTTAGAAGCATCCAATGTTTTGATTTCGGCAGCTTCGTCATAATTCTTGGCATCCTTGTTCTGTTCGTATACCTTAAATACATATACACCGTTGTTACCGGCAACCGGAGCGCTCAGCTGATCTTTCTGAGCCAAGGAAACCATTGCATTCAACTTCGGTTCAACACCAATACCTGCGATACGGCGCGTTGCAAAGCTAACGAACTTAACAGAATCTGCAGAAGAATTCATAGCCTGAGCATAAGCATCGACAGAACTCAAATTCTTAGCAGACAGATCCTGCACGATCTTTTCTCCCTTCTTCTGGGCGATCAACTCTGATTTCAACATTGGAGTTACAGATTCCAAAGAACGGTAGCCTTCCGGCAACGTACCCTGAATAGCAGCAATCACAAACTTATCGTCACATTCGAAAATTTCAGAAATATCACCTTTGCTGTTCTGAAACGCCCACCGGATTACCGGACGCGAATTCTTGATAGAACCCAGTAACTGGTCGTTAGCAGTTACTGTCACATTAGACAACAGGTTGTAACCGGCTTCTTTAGCGGCATCATCCAATTTATCCATATTCTGATTCTTTGAAATGAACTGGTTCAATTCATTATAAATGTTACCATAAGTTTTTGTACTCGGCGATACGGTCATATCGATATCTGCCACTTTATATTTGTCAACATTTGCAGTCTTATCGGTAACCTTGATGATATGTGTACCATACAAAGATTTTACAATTGAATAATCATTGACCGGAGTCGAGAAAACAGCTTTTTTGAAATCATCATTTACACCTCTCAAAGCTGTCGCTTCAGTAAACCAACCCAGTTCACCTCCCTTTTCAGCAGCTTGGTCAGCCGAATATTCCTTTGCTAAGGCAGCAAAGTCACCACCTTTCTTCAATACATTCAACAAGCTATCGGCTTTTGCTTTGATAGCAGCTTCATCGCCTGTATTTGCCAACATAATATGACTGACCTTCACAGAGTCAGGAGCAACGGTTTTATCGACCAACTTAAACAATCTGTATTTATCGTTTTCAAAAACAGGACCGTATACGTCACCAACATTTGCAGTCTTTACAAATTGCTTCATTTCAGGGTCTAATGCGTTCTCTGTAAAGAAAGCATCCATATAAGGTATTTCAGAATTTTCCGTCACCAAATCAGCCACTTTTTCAGAAGTAGCCAACTCACTCTTCAATGCTTCGATCTCCGCACTTGCTTTGTCGTAATCTTCTTTGCTCGGACGGATGTCGACAGCAATATATTTGATTACTTTTCCTTCTTTCTGCTTGAACAACTCTTTACGCTGATTGTACAGCTTTTCGATGTCACTCTTGCTTACCTGTATTGTAGAATCAGGAATAGAAGCATAAGATTGCATTGCATAAACGATATCAGAACTTACAGCCGAACCGTCGAAAGCATCTTTTGCATCCAGTTTGTTAGCAGAAACAGCCTTGCTCAACAAAGTCGTATATTTCTGTTCCAGACGCTGACGTTTGATATTCTTTTCCCAGAACATCCAGAACTGACGAGCCTGCAACAACTGCGCCTGCTGGTCAGCAGGATAATTGGCGATATTATCATCGTCGATAGTCTTTAAAAAGTTTAATAATGCAGTTTTGTCAAATGCACCTGTCTGCGGATTCACGAACATCTGCATCTGTTGGATCATCGGAGAAATGTTTTCACCTTGAACCATATCGAACAGTTCTTCAGGACCTACTCCCATTCCTAATTCGGAAGTTGCTTCATTCAAAACGACATCCTGTACCATACCATCGAATACAGACTGACGGATTTGAGTCTGGTATTCTTCGGGCAGACTAGTGGAACCTGTCTGCATTTTGTACATTTCAGTCATTTCGTCCACACGATCCTGAAATTCTTGAATTTTAATAACTTCTCCGTCTACTTCCGCAACCTTCTCCTGCGATTGTCTGAAATAAGTAGAACCGGAGTTCAAAAAGTCACCGATGATAAAAGCGAACAATGCCACCCCCACAACGAGTACCAGCAGTCCTGCTTTGCTTCTGATTTTTTCCAGCGTAGCCATTTATCTTTATCTATTTTAAAGTTTATTATTCTACATTTTAAGGGCACGAAGATACGAAAAAAAGAGATTGCCGCATCTTTTTATGCTCTTTTTTTAATTAACTTACTACTTTCATACGAACTAATACGATTTTAGTAGCTGTCGCTTTTATGATTTTAAAAGAATATTTATCGATTACAACCGTTTCATTCAACTTCGGAAATTTCTGATAAAAATGCAATATAAAACCGGCAATCGTCACATAATCGTCCGACTCCGGCAATTCCAAGTCAAACTTCTCATTCAGCGTATCGATCTCTATACGACCGGACAACAGATACTCGTCATCTTCCACCTTCTTGGCGACATACGACTTGATATCATGCTCGTCTTCTATCTCTCCGAATATTTCTTCCACCAGGTCTTCCAAAGTTACGATTCCCGAAGTTCCTCCGAACTCATCCACCACGACAGCCATGCTTTTCTTGTCCTGCATCAAGACTCTCATCAATTTATTGGCTGCCATCGTTTCGGGAACGATCGAGACGCTCCGGATACTCAGTGTCCAGTCATCCGGGTTTTTAAACATTTCCGAAGAATGGATATATCCGACAATATCATCTATATTTTCGTTATAAACAAGTATCTTGGAAAGTCCCGTCTCTATAAAACGGGAACGCAATTCCTCAAGAGTAGCCGTCTTATCACAAGCTACAATTTCCGTACGGGGAACAATACAATCACGCAAACGCACATTCGAGAAATCAAGTGCATTCTGAAAAATCTTCACCTCCGTATCCATATCTGAATTTTGAGGCGCATCTTCAATACTCTGCTGAATAAAATAATCAAGGTCGACTTTACCCAATGCCCGCTGCGTCGAACCGGTCACATTCTTTACACCTGCAATTTTCAGAATCAGGAAAGAGAGCAAAGAAGAAAATTTAGAAATCGGATACAAAACAACATATATGATTAACAAAGGCACCGAAAATAACGTAAGCGAAAAGTTCGGATTCAATTTAAAAACAGTCTTTGGAATAAATTCTCCGGTAAACAATATCAGGATAGTCGAGATTATAGACTGAATCAAAACAATCAGTGCCTCGTTATTTACCAAATGCGCAATAAACGGTTCCAGTATAATCGCCATCTGCAAACCGTAGACCACCAACGCAATATTGTTTCCGACCAGCATTGTAGATATAAACTGATGCGGATTCCGGTAAAATACATCCAGAATCTTACTCGTTAGGCTTTTTTCCTTTTTGTCAAGTTCGAAACGTAACTTATTGGAAGAGATAAAGGCGATCTCCATTCCTGAAAAGAACGCAGAAAAAGCCAATGATATTAATATGTATGTAAGTGCGCCCATTACTTCTTTTTATCCATCTCGACCGGCACCAATTTCTGTGGAGTCGCTTTTTCCATTTGTACTGGCTGCTTCTGCGGAACAGTTGCTGTAGCAGGATTGACGGCTACGGGTACAGAATCTGCCGGAACAGTATTTGGGGTCGAATCGGTCGTTGCCGATTCACTGACTGGGAATATCCCCTGAGAATTAAATATCTTATATTGAGTCATATTCTGATTTGACTCGAATCCGACACCTGTTATAATCTTATCTTCTTCTTGTATCCGAATGTATTTATCAGAATAGACTTTTTCTTCTTTCTGGTCCCAAAAAAGTAAGGAAGTTTCAAATTTTTTCCCTTCCAGATTCTCAACCTTCACATTACCTATCAGTTTCCATAGTCCTTTCTTCTCATAGTTATAAGCCGTATCAGCTTTAAGACTTGCTTCAATATTAAACAAGGTATCGAATTTCTCCACATAAATACCTTCTGGAAAATACGAGAACGGTTCTTTTGCTTTATCGAATTTCAAAAATTCTTTAGCGGTAGCACGATAACGCGTAATTCCCGAATCGGAGAACTGAGTAGTATAATCAGTAGTCCTCAGTGTATAAGTTGTTTCGGGATCGAAAGCAACCACAACAACTTCCTTGTTATCGCCATTACAAGAGGCAGTAAATAAAAGAAGCATAACAACTACCACTAAGATAGTTGTTATGCCTTGCTCGTTCGTTTTACAAAGAAAACGCTTCTTAATCATAATTATCTGATTGTGACAGTCTCACCAATCCAGCCCCCGATTTTGAAAGTTTTTCCTTTTTCCAGATCCGGGTGCATGAAAACTTCTTCCGTAGAAGGAAGGTGAGCACGATAAGTATTAGCCAATTTACCAGCGTCTTCTGCTACATTCTGGTCTACCTGTCTTGCCTTTTCAAATTTATCGATAGCTGCATAGTAAACAGCTTTCGCCAAAACGGCATCATTCGGATAGATAGATTTTGCAGATTTAGCATACATGTTACCGATCAGAATGTACGGTGCACCGTAATCAGGATTGGTTTCGATTGCTTTCTGGCAATATTGTCTTGCTTTTGACATATTGTTCTGTTCGAACAACAGTACACCGATCAGATAATAGTCTTCAGCCTTTGAAACAGCATCCGTTTCCATATTGGCAGCTTCTTCAAAATACTGAATAGCCTTATCATAATCTTTAGCTTTTACAGCCTGTTTTGCAATACCCAGAGCGGCATCCGCACTCGGTTCCAGTTTATAAGCATAACCTGCAGCAGTATAGAAAGCATCGATTTCCTGGCAACGAACACGTCTCAACAGAGATACGATTTCTTTCAATGCAGGCAGATCGTCCTTTGCTGCTTCAACTTTGGAAGCATACATATTCTGCAATGTTTCGCAATCAGCAGCACCACTTCCTGCAAAACCGCCATCGATGGCAGACTTGTAGGTAGTCAGGTTCTTTACTTCTTTTTCATTATTTGCTGCTTGAGCTGCAGCCAACTGAGTTGCAATGATTTTGGAACATTTCAAATAGTCTTCCAAATAAGTTTCTTTGAAATTAGGATCAGCCAACAATTGACGGTGAGATCCCATCATATACAAGGATACCCCCATTGCTTCAGAGTTTTCACCAAACTCATTGATCACTTCACCTAACCAAGCATAATACACTTTCGGATCTGCATTATCTCCCTTAAGACGGATATAATCAGCAGCCTTACGAGCAACAATCCAGTCCTTACCATACTTCCGGTCATTACCGAAATATTTCACACGTGTATCATAAACCTTCATCAAGTCATCGATAAGAGCAGCTTTCTTAGCCGGATCTTTCTCGGTATTGATTTTCCAGTCCATGATTCTCACACCATACAAGTAGATATCCTTATGAGCTCCCGGGCATTCGGTATAAGCCTGATGCCAGAATTCATAAGCATCCTTGAAATTCCCTGCTTTGGCGTAAGGGACAAACAAGCTGATATTGGTAATACAACGTACGCTATCTTCACCAGAACCGAACGGAGTACCAGTATCCACACCTTTTTGTGCATAAGCTCCGAACGACATCATAGAGCATCCGAGAGCCAACAATAATACTTTGATCTTCATATTTATTTCTATTAAAGTTAACTATTTAGTTAATCGACCTTAAATTTCATAAACCATGCTTCATTGAACGTATAATTCACAGTAAAACGGAAATACTGTTCATCAATCATGTTCATCTTCACTTCCGGTTTCTTTTTCACATACTCAAAAGATATATTAATCAATGAACGGTTATCGATCAACGGTAACCCCAGACCGAGACTTGCTCCGATCTCGTTATAACCGTCTCCGGAAGGGTTGGCATCTGTCCGGTTCATACGCAAATAAGAATTGCCATAATGAACACCTGCACGATAACGAATCCGGCTGAAATATGATTTGCGCATATAATCCGGTATATATTCGCCACCTACCGCTACTCGGTAACGATTCTTGAAATTACCTTTTTCCCCAAAGTAAAGCATTTTTCCCCAATCTTCATAGGAAAAATCGGCTGCTAACGTTAATTTATTTTGTTTTACATAAGAAAGGCCCACTCCATACGAATTAGGCAGCGCAAACGCTTTCCCACTAATCGTATCAGATTGAAGCACTTCTCCATCCGATCCGGAAGAAGTATAGGACTGAGTCAATTGATAGGATTTTGCATGCAAACTCTTTTTAGGAGAAAAAACAAGCCCTAACGTCACACTCTCCGTTTTACTTAACGGATGCGTATATTGCAATCCGAAATCCATTTTCAAGTCACGTACCCTCAATTCCTGGTTACGATTCGTATTATATGCTCCTGTTCCTTCACCACTCATGATCACAACTTGTTCATGTTTGATATTCCCAAACAGAAAACCGAAATTTGCTCCCACAGCTAAACGCTTTTTCCAGATATCTATAGAGATACCTCCATATAAATCACTCAAACCGCCCGAACCGTTATAAGTTTCTGTAAATGTTACTCCTTGGTCGTTACGCAAAGCACCAAATTTATAACCGACATAAGAATAAGGCAACAAACCGACACTCAAGGCTATCCGGCGATGAATCGGAAATTGCATCGCGATATATTCCACATTTCCGTTGATATCGTTCTGCCGGGCATTTCCGTCATCAAACCATGACAACTGACCGGCAACACCAAAATCAAAGAGAAAAGTCAGGGAGTCCATGCAACTGTACGATGCCGGGTTCATCGGATTTATTTGTTTTGGCGAACGTAATCCGTAACCTACACCGCCCATGGCTCGACCTGCGCCGAACGAACGTTCTCCCAAATCACCATACCCGAAACGAGTATAGGGCGAGTTTGTATTGTTTTGCGCCATCAAAGGCAACAGTATGAATATAAGAACGCTTGTTATTAGTACCTTATTAATCTTCAACATTATACTCTAAGATTCTGTTTAATCCTGTCAACACTAAATTAATGTCTGCAAAGATGGAGTTTTTTAGTCGTCTTTCAAAATAAAACGAATGACCGCCTGTTAAAAAAACCAAAAGGTTAGGATATTTTAGCCGAAGCATTTCGATATACCCATCCATCTCGCACACTATACCATTTACTACTCCAGCCTGAATGGCTGTTTCCGTATCCGTTCCGACCAGAGGAATGTTCTCCTGTTCGACCACCAAAGGTAATTTCTTTGTAAACTGGTTCAATGCCCTAAACCGGGTTGTCATTCCAGGCGAAATATTCCCCCCTAAATAAGAGCCGGAAGCATCGATCAATTCATACGTAATAGCTGTTCCGGCGTCAATCACCAACAAATCCTTTCCGGGTTGTAGGTAATTGGCCCCGACAGCGGCAGCCAACCGGTCTCTGCCCAATGTTTTAGGCGTTTTATATTGCACCTTGATCGGAAGAGATACAGTTTCGTCCAAAAACACAAAATTCCGAAGATTGTTTTCCAAATACGCAACCAATTCGCCATCTTTATCTATAACTGTCGAGAATATCCCTTTTGTCAGCGGGTATTTCTTAAAGATAGAAGAGATGACTTCCACGTCGAATTTCTTAAACACAAAAGAAGCCTCCATATGCCTCTTGTTGTATACAGCCACCTTCGATGATGTGTTTCCTTGTTCTATAATGAGATTCACGTGTCTGAATTTTTCCGCAAAGAAAAACAAAAATGATGAGATAACAGACATATCGAAGGCACAAAGTATAAAAAACAGGAAAAGAATGACTTCCTTTCCTGTTCCATTATATAATATAAAGTTCAATTAATCAGCTAAAATCATCAATTCTGCACCCGACGCAAAATCCTGTCCGCGCTGCTCGCTCAATGCGGTAAAACGGATATAGCGGGCTTTGACCGGCTGATCGAACAACACTTTCTTTTCCTTCAGGTTATTTTCAAAAGAACCTTTCAAGATCGGTTCGCCCCAGTTTTTACCATCCTGGCTGACACTGATCGAATAATCTTTGATATTACCATTCGATCCGTCCTGACGGGGAAGGAATGAAAAACCTTTGATCTGTTTTACTTCACCTGCATCTAAGTCCACCCAATGCGGATATTTAGCAACGGTAACAGAAAACATCGTATGCCAGATCGTATTCGGATCACCATCCGTCAAGTTCTTGGCATCTCCGTAACCGGACTCTTCGCTGCTTGTATAGACCACTTCCGTCTGGATACTCTCTATTTTACTAAAAGAAACCGTTGCATTTATTTTCGGATTATCTTTAAACCAAGCTTTTACAGTACCACCATTACGGAAAGGTATGGCTTCCGCATACTCCTTCGCTTTTCCTTTCCCGTCGATCGTATAGCAAATCACAGCATTTTTACGAGCCGATGAAAGTTCTACAGCTCCGGCGCGATTACGCATAATCGTCAACGGCATTTCTCCAGCAGGCACAACATTTGCTGTAACGTTTAAATCTTTTCCGACGGGACGAATTATAAAACCCATGTCATGATGTCCGGCAAAGACGCGATCCTGCTCCAGCGGTCCGCCTTGTCCACAACTGTTACCACCCAGCCCGGTCACAGCCACATCCAAATGCAGATACGTATCTCCCGCAACCGGCAACTGGTAGGGATGAGAAGCCAAAATCAAATCCAGTGCAGAATATTGAAGAGCCGATACAGACAAACGGTCGGAAGCCACAAAAACAGCGATCTCACCCTCCGGATCGGTCAGGGCACACCAGCGTACATCCTCATGATTACCCATATCTTGCGGTTTCGGGAAATTCACAAACTCACCAGCCACCGTATTCTTATGTAATTCGATAAACTGTCCGCTCTTACGGTCGGCATAGTTGTCGATCGGACCACGTCCATAATAGGTAAAGCCAGTATATTGCTGCGGGACTTTCATCACATATCCAAGGCGAGGCAATACCAGACTCGGACGGTTAGAAGTGATGCTCGACTGCAATTCGATAGAGCCGTCAGGATAAACGGTCCAGATCTGATTTGTCGTAAATTTGAAATCATTTTCTCCAAATCTCTTATCTGTCAGTTCCTCTATACTATTCTTCCCTGTGCTAGTTCCACCTTTGATCTTAGCACCATTCGGCGCCTGCGATTCGATAGTAAAGGCCAAGACAACCGAACCATCGTTTCTTTCCAATACCGTACTGTTCATTGCCCGATGTTGCAGGTTATGCAAACCGTGTTCAAACCACTGCGAATAAAACCAATTGTCGTTATTGGTAAAAGCACGCAAAGCGTCAAGCTTCGGACCGTTTCCATCAGCTATAATAGTCTTGCCTCCATAGGTCAGGCTATAGATCGTCCCTGTCTCCATATCGAACTTGGCTACGAAATTATCACCGCTCACCGTTTTAATCGAAGTATCAGATTTATCCAGTTGCACTTTTCCAACAGAAGCCGTCACGGCACTGATGGAAGGGCGTGCTGTGGCTTCCTGCAACAAAATTTGTTCCTCCGCCATCACAAACCCTTTTTCAGCCCACGGCATATCATGCTTAAGAAGAAATTGCACCTTTACAAAGTACTCGGAATCATTCTTAAGTTTATCAAAAGATACAGGTATTGACACTTGTGCTTTAGTACGAGCAGGGATCGTTCCCGAATTAACCAAGTCGGATCGAATCTCCTTTCCGTTTTCATAAAGCGACCATTTTATATCATAATCCGAAAGGTCTTTAAAATAGTATTTATTGAATATCTCAAAAAGCCCCTTCCGGACATCGACCGCTTTCACATCAATATGCTGATAAACTTTCTTCACCTCATAATACTGCGGTTTCGGTTCCAGATCACCAAACACGATACCATTCATCACAAACTGACCGTCATTCGGAGTATCACCGAAATCCCCTCCATACGCCAGATATCGCTTACCGGTCTTTTTATCATAATTATACATCGACTGGTCCACCCAATCCCAGATAGCACCGCCACAGAAAAAGTTTGTCGACTCTATCGCCTCCCAATAATCCACCAGGTTACCACAAGCGTTCCCCATAGAATGAGCATATTCGGAAATATGGAACGGATATTTGATATCATAATCACCTTTCACCGCACCACGCGTCCAACCGATAGACGGATACTGGTTCGAACCCATATCCACTATATCATTATTACGTTCATATTGAACGGGACGGGATTTATCCACCAGCTTCAACGCATCATAAGCAGCCACAAAGTTTTCCCCCGGTCCAGCTTCATTGCCCAACGACCAGATCACGATAGACGGATTGTTGATATTGGCATGAACCATCTCCATCACACGTGCGACATGCGCCTTTTTCCATTCTACCGGATGCGAAAGAGAGGCAGCGCCGTAATAATATTCATGCGACTCTATATTGGCTTCGTCTTCCAGATAAAGACCATATTTATTGCATAAGAAATACCAATAAGGATCATCCGGATAATGTGAATTACGCACATGGTTGATATTGGCACGCTTCATCAGCATCACCTCTTTTTCCATCATATCGCGCGTGATGGCATGCCCGACCGCCGGATTCGACTCGTGGCGGTTGACACCTTTCAACTTGACGGTCTTACCATTTATATAATAGTAACGTCCGGCTAATCCAAATTCATCATCTTCAGCCGGCGTATCTTTGATTTCCACCTTGCGGAAACCGACTATAGTCGAAACTGTTTCCACCGTTTTGTCTTTGGCATTTTTCAACTCCGCCACCAGCGTATAACGATATGGGTATTCAGCCGACCATTTGTTAGGAGCCTTTACATTTAATAAAGCCTGCGAAGTTTGCGTCTGGCCCGGATTTATGACATCTACTGTTGCCGAAGCAGCCACATTATCGACTTTCGTGTTCTCATCCGAATATAGTTTGTTGGCATACAGCGTATATTCCAACTTATACCCTTTAGCCGCTTTCTTATCCAGATTCCGTACATCAGCCGAGATCGCCAGCGAGCCATCCCTATAAGCAGCATCCAGATCAGGAATCACGATCAGGTCGCGAACGTGTACTTTCGGAGCTGAATAAAGAGCGACCGTCCGGAAGATTCCCGGCAGGCGGAACATATCCTGCGCTTCCAGAAAAGAACCGTCGGAACTGCGATACACTTCGGCAGCTACCACATTCGTTCCTTTACGGAGATAAGGAGTAATGTTGAAATTAGCCGTATTGCGTGAATTCTTGGAGAAACCCACATAACGACCGTTAATCCACAGATAGAAGAAAGAGTCGACTCCATCAAAGCTGATAAAAACTTCTCGTCCGTCCCAATCCTGCGGTATCTCGAAGTCACGACGGAAAGAACCGACTTCATTCCGGTGCTTGTAAGTCGTCCAGTTTGTCGGCGGAGTACGCATCACGCCTCCGCGCCAGTCGTCGACCGCCACTTTATGCTGGAAGATTACCGGCTGGTTCACATAGATTGGAACTCCATATTTCAAGCTACCGTCTTTTTGGACTCCGTATATATTCCAACTGGAAGGAACCGGAATATTATCCCAACCGGATACATCAAACTCTGTCTTATAGAAGTCTTTCGGCCGTGAATCGGGATCAGGCGCCCAATTGAACTTCCAGTCTCCATCCAGAGACTGCCAAAATTTACTGTTTTCCGGCAATACTTTACGGGCACTTTCCACATCCTGGAAAGGGAAAATATAAGCATGCGGTTGTTCTTTGTTCAGAGCCAGGTTCTCAGGAGACTCCCACTCTTTACCGGTCGGTGCTTCCACCGGTCCGTAACCAAATCCCCCAAGCGGCAATTGATCAGCCATGCTATAAAAAGAAGCACAGCAGAGCGCTAAGGCTAACGAGATTTTTTTCATGATGTTCATTTTAGGAATAATAGATTTTATTTGTGTATTCATTCTTAGACGTGCCAAATCGTTTACAAATATACGCAATTAACACAGAATATGAAAGAACCACAATTAAAACGCATCTATAAATCCTCGATACCCAACACTTCCACAATCCGTTTCCGATCAGAACCGAAAGCATAGATTTTTTCTCCGACGGAGAACCAATCAGAAGATACACGCAATGCAGCCTTTTTGACTCCTTCCGGATTCAGCAATAAAACATTGTTTCCATAATGAACCATTGCAGAACCATTCTCCAACAACTCATAAATTCCGATTTCCGCAAAAAGAAATGATTTCAAGATATTCAAAGACAAATCCACATCAAAAACTTTTCCTTTATCCGTATATATAATAGGTAGGATCACCCAATGTCTCATTATACTTTTTAAAACCCGAACCGTTTTTATCTTCCAGATAGAAAGAACGTTTCAATATCCCTATTATCTTACCGCACTCTTCGACGTTCCATTGATGCACCTTAACAGAATCGGAACCGAACGGTGCCACCATCATCCGGTCTTCAAACAACACAACAGCACATTTATTTTCTCTGTCAATCCGAAAATCTTCGATCATCTCTTTCTTCTCAGACAAAAAACGGAAATCAATATTTCGCCCTGATTCTTTCTCAAAACTGGCAATAAAAGGTTTGCCGATCTTTGCCCTTAAATTATTCTTTGCATACGAGTAGGTATGATTTCTTAGATTATCACGATATCCAAACCCATGATTAACCATATACAAACGATCTTCATAAAAAAAGAGTGTAGAATTGGAGCCTGTACTTTCCGGAATCGGATATCCCCATTTCATATCCAGTTGACGATCCAGGCAAAGCAATTGCTCCCGATTGGCGACATACAACAGCGAATCGTCCGGCAAAACATTGGAGACAAGATCTACTACCACATTATTACCATAAGGAAAAAAGCCGACACCGGTCAGTGCACCGGCCACAAGCCCCAAAGCACCTATTGCAGCAGCAGACCGATAGTCATCGACACCGGTTTTCATCGGAAAACTTTGACCCGAACCATCTGACATGTTTACTGTATGAAGTCCATCAGAAACAATCAACCTCGTCGAATCATCCAACATAAGACTTTCATTCCAACCGTATCGATGGCTGATTTCCCGCTTCCACAACATATTGCCGGTAAGCAAATCATATCCCTGCAACTGTTTCGTGATTCCATTCATAACACTTCCTTTATAAGCCAGCAAGCGATCATCCGCTGCATTCACCGAATAAGGAACCATTTTCTTTCCGGCCCATATTTCCGTGCCCGTCCGCAAATCGAGCAAGAAATATTTATCTTTCGAAGTAAGAGAAACACCCTGATCAGTGAGTTTAGCCTCCTGTGCAAAATAATTGATCGAACGTTGCCACAAAACCTTTTTTTCGGACAGAGAAATCATCCATATATCTCCGGTGTTTTTCACAGAAGTCTCCTTCTTATTCAAGTCACGCCCTTATACCAGCAAAAATGTTCCGGTAGAATCAGCGCTCACAGACTGTATCCAACAAGGGAAGTCAATACATTCTCCTATTATGGCGGTACTATCCATTCGAACTCCAACCGTATCTTTCACAAAGATTTGCGCATCCCCTTCAGTAACATTCCGGACCAACAACACCAACAACAAATATAAATACTTCATATCCATTCCTTTCTCTTTAACACACAAGTCACCCCTAAAATTTATATCCGATCGTAACAAATGCTGATATATTTTTTGCAGCAAAGTCGTCCAGTCCCGCAAGTTCTGCAACCTCTTTGAGCTTGTCATTTACATTAACCAAGCCCAGCTGGCTTTCCAATCCTAAGATGATATTCTGATTCTCATAGGTTATACCCAAACCGATCCCAGCATCAAAACGTTTATTTCCCATTTTTCCATCGTTTATATGACCAAATGTATCAAACTTATACTTATCCGCCACTGTCTCAAAACCGATTATCGTCGGTATCTTTTTTTCAACGACGACAGAGGTTTTACCGCCTACGCCATAAGCCACATAAGGTCCTGCCGAGAGAACCAATCCTGAGTTTTTCGCAAGATTCAAACGAGCCGCAACCATAATCGGAAGTTCCAGATAAAGTTCGTTCATCGAAGCTTTACCAATGCCAGCCTCCTCTTCCTTATAACCCTTCGAAACAAAATTCAAAGAAGGCTGCAAAGACCAGGCCTTATTAAAGGTATGGTAACTATATACAATCTTACAGTATAACCCTTGTAAAGAGGTGTAAAGACTTGTTACTTTCAAATTTATTCATTACTTTTGTATTATAAAAAGTTTAATTATATAATATAAAAGTAATGAATAATAAATTAAATATTGAATCTAAATTTGTGATTACAACTTGTAGCAAATGTAAAACATCCTACAAAGTTAAAAACGACACAAATAGACCTATAAAATGTAAATGCGGGGAAATTTTATATTTAGGTGCTTATGAGATAGGAACACTATCAGATAAGACAAAACCTAATTTGTGATATAAATGAATTTTTCTTTTACATTCATCTTTTAAAGTTTCAAGAGGAGCACTGTATATAAAATCTAATTCTTTTTCTATATCTTCATCTGATTTATAAAAATCACACATTACTAAAGCTTCTCTTGCTTGTTCTCTTGTTTTTGTCTCTCTTAAAAATAATCTTGAGCAAGGAATACTTTTTCTGTGTTGTAATTTCTCTTTTTTGTCCATAATTACCTTTGAAATTAAATTTATTATTTTACAAAGGTAAAAAGGGACTTTGTAAAGGAGTGTAAAGACTTGTTAAGCCATATTGGCAGAATATTTCCTTATAAGAATGTATTCTTGTCAGTTTCTCTGACGCAGCAACTTACAAATCATGAATTATAAACTTTGGCATACGATTCGCATTATATTGACTAGTGTCATAGGCACCCGCTTGCTGATAAATCAAATACGGTTATGCGGCAGTTTACACTTATCTTTCTGGGATTAAGATAGCGGAGCTTCATCCTCCGTATAAAAGGGGAATTAACATGTTAAATTTTTTGTTTTTTCATGAGTAAGAGAAATACATATAAGTACGAACTTACTAAAGGGAATAAAGTAGTGTACGTTGGTATTACCAATAATCCCGAAAGAAGAGAAGCAGAACACCGTCAAAATAAAAATTTCGACAAAATGAAAATAGTCGGAAATGTTTCTACTTTAGACGGTGCTTCTCAATGGGAGACAAATAGGATACAAACCTATATGAACAACCACAAGGGACAAACACCACTTTACAACCAAAACGAACATGGTAAGTAGTAATGTGATGCTTTTTACTCAAATCGTGTAGCAGCACGATTTTGAGGTCTAATCAAAGTCACTGTTAGTTTGGCACTCTAACAGCGATTTTTATAACGGTAGAAGTAATATTTTATTATATATCATTTTTAGATAGATCATATATTTTCTTTCATCCATTCAAGTAAATTTTCATCAATATCATATGTTGCCCAAGCAGAATCTGTTATATTAATAACAACGACTTGCCCTTTTCCTTCAATAGCTTCCACTAATTCATCTCTAACCTTTTTTGAAGAATGAGATGTATTGATTATCCAAGCGCGAGCAAACAATTTTGCCCAATTAGGATATTTTTTCAATCTTTTGCTCAACTTTGTATAGTCAGTAGAGTCTTTTAATGTATATGTAACAAAATATGTACTCATTCTTTTGATGCTTTAAAGTAATATCCAACTATAAAACCAAGAGGACCTGACAATACTCCTGACACGGTGACAAGCATGTCTTTGTATTCATCAACCTTGAAACATTTTAAGAATCCAATTACAAATACTATAGCTATTACTATAAAAAATGCACAAACATATATCATAGCAATTCGACTTCGTGTATTCTCTTTTGGGTCTGAACTTCCTTTTGAGCTTATTTCCGGTTTATCTGTTTCTGCCATATAGTTACGTTTATGTCCGCAAATATATAGAGAAATCGTAAAACCTCAACTCGTTTTATTGAAACAATGTGTATATAAATACTGTTTAAATTGAAAATTTAAATTCTTATATATATTGTAAAGGGAGTATAAATCTAATACCTCTTTGATAAAGCATCATATTATTTTCTATACAAATCATTGATAGTCATTGTTTTATTTTCAGAAGTGGAAATATGTGTTTTAGATGGTATTTGCTGTCCTTTATATTCTCGTTGCTCTGTTTTATATTCTTGTCGACCTTCTACTCTATTAGAATTTTTGTATTCATTTTGATTGCTTTTTCTGCAATACATGTTTCTCCACTCTTCCTCTTGAATGATTCTCTCCTTACGTTTTTCATCTGTCTCTCCTATACAAGCAATCATCAAAATTGCTAAGAAAGGACTGGTGAATATCGCTAATACAAACCAAAGCATAATATTTCTACCTCTTTTGGCTGCCATTTGAACAGGGATTATGCAAAGTAGAAGGTAGATAACTACTATCAATGCGAGAAAGAATGCTAAAAAATTGAAGATAAATTCCATAAGGCGATTTTAACGATGTTCTCTTAGGCAGTCAATAAGAGATATTTTTAATAAAGAAAGTGGGCTGCCCCTGTGCATACTCGTTAAGTATCGCCAAACACTTGTATATACGCACAGATGGGCAACCCACTTGATATAGGTTGTCCTCTGTGCCTTGTATATACCTTCTTGAGATTGGCGATTTCAACGAGTATAAGGCACTTTCTCTTGTTATCAAAAAACTTTGTCTCGAAAGACAGGACAAAGATAATGAGAATATTGATATGTACTTACACTGCTTTCTCATTTTCTTTTAGTCTATGCAACAGCAATAATATTTTGATAAGTCAATTTCTTTTCAGCATTGCAGAGAAATAGCTTAAATCTACTTCCTTCACTAATTTGTCTTGTGTTATACCTAAAAGCGAACTCATTTGCATATAATTGTAAATGCTTCTTACTCATGTGATGATAGATGCCAATGATTCCTCTTTTAAGTATAGACCAAAATCCTTCTATTGTATTGGTGTAAATATCTCCATCGACAAATTGCTTTTTACTGTGATCTACTGAAAAGCGAGTATAAATTTCAGCAATATCATTATATCCCTGCCATTCATCAGTATATAAGATAGATGAAAATTCAACGAACTTTAAAATATTGGGAGTAATTTCATATTGAGAAGTATTCTCTACTACTCGACAAATGACATCACCTTTCCTTTGCAACATTCCAAATATTGGAGTTTTATCTTTAAAGCTTCTTCCTTGAGAATTTTTTACTTTTTTGTTCTTATGTCTATTCTTATTTTTGCCACCTACAAAGGTCTCATCGCATTCAACCTCTCCATCAAGTTTGCCTTTATTTTTACAAATAAGACAAGTTCTTATCTTCTGCAATATATACCATGCAGTTTTTTGAGTTATTTTCAAATCTCGTGATAATTGTAATGACGATATACCTTTTTTATGAGAAAGAACCAACCAAATAGCCATAAACCACTTTCTTAAAGGCAATTTAGTGCTATGAAATATTGTTCCTACTTTTACATTGAATATCTTTTGAGTATTTTTACACATATATCTGTGATTACCTAAATGATAAACTTTTGATTTCTTATCAAATGGAGATTTCACTTTATTAGGCCACCTTAAATGCTCCAAATAAACAATGCAAGATTCTTCATCTGGAAATGCATCAAGTAATTCTATTAAAGAATCAAATTTAGCAATCTTTGCAAGCTTCATATTTATATTGTTTTATTATTAATATTACAATTAATATACTATTGTAAATAATTGATTATTAATTATTTATATCTTTATAATGCAAAGGTAAAAAGAGAATTTGCGATTCAATATTGAAGCCTGTAAAGATGTGTTAATAGGGGTTAAGTTCTTGGTTTATAATTAATATATATTGCTATTATTTTTATAGATAAATATTGGATTTATTTTTTTGATATGTAGAGTGATTTATTAAATATGGAATCATATTTTTTTCTTGTATTTCGATATTTTCCGTATATTTGTAGCACAATTATAACGTATGAATCATGAATCAAAAGAAGAAAATTAATGTAGGATCATATATTAAAGTTATTAGAGGAACTATGTCTGGTGAAGTTTATAAAGTCTTCTATATGTCAAGTAGTGGAACCTTTGCTGGTGTAGGAATTGAAAATTCAACAGATGTTGTACATATTAATGATTTGATCATAGTTTCAGAAGATACTTTTAATAAAGTAAATCAAGACAAACTTTTGCAAGATGAACTTTTCTTTTGATTTTTACTAAAATATAAAGGAACTAATACTTCTTCTGTTAATCCTGGTGCAAGAGATTTCCCATCACCAACCCAAGTAAAACCAACCTTTTCGTCATTAATAGGCAAATTAAGTTCATCTGCTATTGCTTGCAATTCCTTTCTTACTTCTTCTGGATCAGAATATATTTTTCTTTTCATAATCACTTTTTTATATTTAAATTAAATATAAATCTGATCACCTTTATTCCTAATAATATCTATATATAATAATTTGTTTTTCAGTATTATATATATATATTATTTTAATTAGAAGTTACAAGGTTTAACAAGGGTTATACTGTAAGATTGTATATAGTTACCAAAGGTATAATCCATTCCAGCTCCGATTTTATAGGAAAACTTAGCTTTTCCATCCGTATTCTTTCCCCAAAAACTGGCGAGTCCAATCCCGACCTTTGCCTGAAAGGAAACGGGAGACTGCGCCCGGACCTCCTTTCCCACAGCCACCATCAGGAGAGATATACTAAAAATCAGAAACTTCGTTATCTGTAAAAATCGATTGTTTGTATTCATATATTGTCTTCCTTTTCTCTATAAAAACTCGGATCAACAAAAAATATTGTTTTTCTTTCCCAATATATGAGCTGAAACATCATTCTTTCAGACCAACAAGAAAGAAGTATTCAAGACTACAGATCGAAACGTTGTTCCTCAAGCCTAACATACCCAACCGCAAGAACCTCTTCTTTTTCATCCACAAGAAAGTACGGAACAGTTCCTTCGAAAGAAACCTGATCGAATCCTTCGGCAATTGGGGGTGTGTCAAAATTCCCCCTTTCTTTTTTTTATGCTGGCCAACATATAAAGTAAAGTCTAAAAAAATTGTTTTGTATAAA
>OGDQ01000842.1_pt1 | contig 21459 bp, 25 predicted proteins | sample 1570451 | NCBI WGS metagenome assembly OGDQ01 (sample SAMEA2582171, study PRJEB24529) | metagenome | biome: Human gut stool | place: China | collected 2011 | reverse complement strand
GGTCACTTCATAAAACTTTGCCAACTCAATAAGGGCATAGTGGCTGATGTCTTTGAACTTGTCCCCCTCATAACTGCCCAAAGCAGACTTGGAGAGATGGGTCTGCTCCGCAAGTTGTTCCAATGTCAGCCCACGCTCCACACGCAGGTCTTTTAGCCGTTCCTGTATGGATAACTCCATGCTCCCCCTCCCTGTCTGCCCGATAAATGGGAAGTTTCCGTTGCTTGTCTATTTATATAAAGCCTCTTTTTTTTGCTTCTTCAATCAATATAGGTTGAATTAAAGGATATGTCCAATTTTCAACTAACTTATCTGAAATCAATATCTTCTCAATCTCACTATGTAATTCCTCAAATGAGTTAATGTCTGCAATAAATAACATTCCGAAAGTTTCATCATCAATATTTTCATTTACTCGTGTCTTTCCTTTAACAGAATACACACATATTGGTTCAATTCTAAAATCAACTGCTCCTGTTTCTTCTTGTAATTCTCTTTTAGCTGTTTCTAAAATACTTTCTCCAGGTTCTCTGTGACCTCCTGGCATTTCATAAGTCTCTCTTTCTTTGTGTTTACAGAATACCCACTTGTTATCTGTTTTGGATATTATCACTGCAAACTTCAAAAATTCATCTGCGACATTGTCATAAAATTTTACTTCTACCATTCTATCAATACCTCGTCAAATTCCGATTTGTCTCTTCGTACTTATCATTTTACCACAATTCCAAGAGAGTGGAAATAGCCTGTTTTTTAAGCCGATTTCCTACCTTTCGGATATACGGCACAAGGGTTCAAAAAAGTATACACTTGAGATAGTTCATCGATGGACAGCACCTTGAAAACAGAATGACCGTCCGAAAAGGAATACCCCGGCTGGGGAAGCACCGCAAGGAGCCGGACTTCGGGACAAAATGTCCCGAAGTTGCGGGGAGCGTGCCAACGCCGGAACACGCCGCAGGAATGGGGCAGGAAACCTTTTCGGAGGAACGGCAACGGAAAGCAAAATGGAGGGAACGCATGAGAGATAACCCCTATAAAGACTTGCCGCCGCTGGAACGCAAGCCGGACGGTTCCCTTTACCGCATGACACCGGCGCAGAGGAAACAGGCGGCCAGCCTGATACGCCGGGAGTGCTGTTGCTGTGAGGACGGCAACTGCATTGTCCTTGACGATGGGGACACCTGCACCTGCCCGCAGACGATTTCTTTCTCGGTCTGCTGTAAGTGGTTCCGCTGGTCGGTCTTGCCGCTGGACGGAACGCTGGAAGCGGAGATTTTCCGGGATAAGGACTTGAAACGCTGTGCGGTCTGCGGCGGCGTGTTCGTCCCCAAATCCAACCGGGCAAAATACTGCCCCGGCTGTGCCGCCAGAGTTCACAGGCGGCAGAAAACAGAAAGTGAACGGAAAAGGAGGTCTGCTGTGGACAGTTAGGAGCGAAAAAAGCCTTGATTTATCAGGCTCTGCAAGCCCCAAACCGGGGCAGGTGGTATAAAGTATCGCCCACCCCGGAAAACGGGCTTCTAACCGTCCACAAAACGCACTATGACAAATACCATCTATATCCACCAGCCGGAAAAGGCGTTCAGCTTCACCCGGCTCCCGAATTTCCTCTTTGAAGCCCCCACATTCAAACCCCTGTCTAACGAGGCAAAGGTTCTGTACGCCTTTATCCTGCGCCGGACAGAGTTATCCCGCAAGAATGGGTGGGCGGATGACTGCGGACGGATTTTCCTGTATTACCCCATCTGCGAGGTGGTTGACCTGCTCCACTGTGGGCGGCAGAAAGCGGTGAACACCCTGCGGGAACTGCAATACGCCGGACTGGTGGAAATCCAGAAGCAGGGCTGTGGAAAACCCAACCGCATTTTCCCAAAATCCTATGAAGCGGTTCCAAACACCGACTTCAAGAAATCCGGTTCTGGTACGCCGGAGGACTGAAAATCGTACCCATGAAGTACGGAAATCACTCCTGAGACGTACGAAAACCGGACGGTATATAGAAATACAAAGATTAAAAAGATTGATTTATATTCTATCCATTCCAATCCTATCCGAGCTATTTTCTGCGGGATTTTCCCTGTGGAAAACCCCGGATAGGAAAGGAATGGGGAAAGGAGCAGAATGGCACAACACGCAATTTTACGGTTTGAGAAGCACAAGGGCAACCCGGCAAGGCCGCTGGAAGCCCATCACGAAAGACAGAAAGAACAGTATGCCAGCAATCCCGACATTGACACAAGCCGGAGCAAATACAACTTCCATATCGTCAAGCCGGAGGGACGCTATTACCACTTCATTCAGAGCCGGATTGAGCAGGCTGGGTGCCGAACCCGCAAGGACAGCACACGGTTTGTCGATACGCTGATAACCGCCAGCCCGGAGTTTTTCAAGGGGAAATCCCCAAAGGAGATACAGGCGTTCTTCCAAAGGGCGGCGGATTTCCTCATTGGACGGGTAGGACGGGAAAATATCGTGTCGGCGGTGGTACACATGGACGAGAAAACGCCCCACCTGCATTTGGTCTTTGTCCCGCTGACAGAGGACAACCGCCTGTGTGCAAAGGAGATTATCGGGAATAGAGCCAATCTCACAAAATGGCAGGACGATTTTCACGCCTATATGGTGGAGAAATATCCCGACTTGGAGCGTGGGGAGAGTGCCAGCAAGACAGGCCGGAAGCATATCCCCACCCGGCTTTTCAAACAGGCGGTTTTCCTCTCCAAACAGGCCAGAGCCATTGAAGCCGCCCTTGACGGCATTAACCCGCTGAACGCCGGAAAGAAAAAAGAGGAAGCCCTCTCCATGCTAAAAAAGTGGTTCCCGCAGATGGAGAACTTCTCCGGGCAGTTGAAAAAGTACAAGGTCACAATCAATGACCTGTTGGCGGAGAATGAGAAGTTGGAAGCAAGGGCAAAGGCCAGCGAAAAAGGAAAGATGAAAGATACGATGGAACGGGCAAAGCTGAAAAGCGAACTGGACAATTTACAGCGGCTGGTTGACCGTATCCCGCCGGATATACTGGCGGAACTGAAACGTCAGCAGCGGCACACGGTAAAGGAAAGGTGATAGATATAAGCAGAAATTTTCGCCGCCTTTGTGCGGCATTGTACCTTGAAAACTGAATATGGAGGACACTGGATGGCAAAAAGCGAAAGCGATATTTTTACACCCCGGACAGGGCAGGTCATACAAGCAGAGAACGGCACGCAGTATTTTGTATGTGGGAACAACCGTATAAAAATCTCCGAACACTTCGCCGCAGGCGGGAAGCCCCTCGGTGATCTGATTGTAGATGTGGTGCGGCATACCGCAGAAAAAGCCGCTTCAACCTGATAGCCCATCATTGATAACACGCCCACGCTTATGATATAATTGCCATAGAGCAAAAGTATTGTAAGCGTGGGTTGTTTCTTTAGAAGGAGGATTTTTAACGGTGAAACAACCTTACAATACTACGATTTACAACACGGCGCTTTATATGAGATTGAGCCGGGACGATGAAAACTATGGTGACAGCGTAAGCATTGAAACACAGCGGACAATCCTGCAACAGTACGCAAAGGAACAGGGGCTTCATGTAGTCGGTGAGTATGTGGACGATGGCTGGTCGGGGACAAACTTTGAACGCCCGGATTTTCAGCGCATGATGGACGATATGGAAGCTGGAAAAGTAAACTGCATTGTTACGAAAGACCTGTCCCGTTTCGGGCGGGAACATGTGATGATGGACTACTATCTGGAATTTTTGTTCCCAGAGAAACGGGTGCGCTACATCGCCGTTGCGGAGAATGAGGACACAGAGAAAGGGCTTTCCGATTTCGTCCCGTTCAAAAACCTGTTCAAGATGCGGCGCACGGTAGGGGCGGTCTCCTCGTCGATGACAAGGTGGTGCTTATCCTCCGGGTCGCGCTTGTAGCCGTAGGCGGGGTAGGTTCCCATGAACTTGCCGCTTTCCGCGCAGGCTCTTTTGACCGCCTTGACCTTCTTGGAGGTGTCCCGGCTGTAAAACTCGTTAAATAAGTTCAAAAAGCACATAACGTCGGTGCTGCCGTTGTCACTCATGGTGTCGATGCCGTTGTTCAGCGCGATAAACCGACAGCCCAGCGAGGGAAACAGGTAGTCCGTGTACTGTCCGAACTCGATGTAGTTACGCCCAAAGCGTGATAGGTCTTTTACCAGAATGAGGTTGATTTTCTTGGCTTTTGCATCTTCGATGAGGCGTTTAACGCCGGGTCTGTCGAAATTCGTACCTGAGTACCCGTCGTCACAGTACACCGCGATCTCGTTCCAGCCCCGCTGACGCACATAGCTTTGCAGCAGGAGCTTTTGATTTTCAATGGATACGGACTCCCCATCGCGCTCATCGTCGTTGCTGAGCCTGCAATAGATGCCTACGTTGTATGTCTTTTCGATCATCTGTATTTTACCTCCCGATTCTCTGCGATTCATACATCCGTGCGGCGTGATGGCTCTCGCAGGTTTTCCCTGCAAGAATATGATACCGGGGATACCATTTTCGCGCAAGGATGCCGCCGCAGGGAGGCTGATTGTCTGTTACGATGCGTGACAGGGCTGCGCGGCCGCAGGAGCGTCCAGCTCTGTCATGGCGCGGCGCACCGCAAGCTGCTCCAGCGTCCTGCCAAGGTCCTTTTCGCCGGAAAACACGCTTGTCACGCGATAGAGGGTCTTGCCGATCCTGACCTCCTTATAAGAGGCGACCGGCTCTTTGGGGATGGCTTGCTTCTGCATAAACGCACCTCCGATTTATCAATGTAGTCCCGCTGCCACGATATGACAGCGGGGCTTGTTCGTATTCGTTCCGGCAGAGCAGCCGCGCCGGAGGGATTGCTGTCATGTTGCATGATACTGCACCGGCGCGGCTATCTGCGTATGTTGTGTCATTTGGTTTTGTTCCGCCGTATTTGTCACAGCCCCCGGCGCGAGGCATATATCGCCTCTGGGACCGGTATCAGCCGCCTTTGGCAAGGCTGTCCCATTTCCACCAGCGCCGTGGCTTGTAAGGCTCACGAGCGCCGCAGAAATCCCCCTCAAGTCAGTGGGAGGCCGTAGCTGGGGTTGCGTATCGCCCGCGCTGTCATCGCGCCCGATGCTGCCGGGCATCGGGTCAAAGGCCGCGTAGATCGCTCGGACAGCCGCCCGTCCCGAAGGATGGGAGGTCTGTCGTCATGGCGGCGCGCCTTTTGTCGCTTGGCTTTTCAGCCGCGCGGGGTCTGTGCTGATACCGGTGTCTATGCGGTTGTCAAGGAGCAGAGGCGAGAAAGAAGAATATCCCTCTCATATACCTCAAGAAAAATCGGGCAAAAGTTCGGGGTGTTAGCGAAACTTTTTGAGAAAATTCCTGAGATTTTTCCGTCCGCGTGAAATCGCTTCCGAAACTGTGCTTTTAACAACACCTTCGCTGGCCGCAATTTCAAGCTGGGATCGTCCTTCAACGAAATGAGCAAGGACACGCCGCCGCTGCGAGGGCGTGAGCTGTGCCAGCGCTTCTTTCAGCAGCCGCTCCAGTTCCATGCGCTCCAGTGCCTCGTCCGGCTGCTCCGGCAGATTCAGCGCCTCCGCCTCGATGCCGTCGCCTGCGTCCAGCGAGTAGAACGCCCGGTTGTCGCGGATGTACTGCGCGTAGTTGATCTGAAGCCGCTTATCTTCTTCGAGAAACGCAGCTACTTCATCGGAAACCTCGATAAAGGTATCCTCGGTGTACCATGGGTAAAGCTCCCGCAGATTGATCGTTGTCATGTTGTATTCCTCCGTTTGGATGTTTGTGTTCGTGGTTGCGGTTGAATCCAAACGGAGGGCGGCGGGGAGCGGCAGCCCACAGAGAAGAAAAACAGTGCAAACAAAAAGGCACCCGCACAGGCATAAAAGCCTGAACGAGTGCCTTGCAATTCTATTTCATAATTGGGCGGAGCTATATCGCAGATAATCTGTGATGTATAGAAAACGAGCTGCAACTCACATAGATAAGTGCAGCTCGCAAAAGTCTCTACAACACCTGCTTCTTTTTGAGATGTTCTGTATCCACTTCCTTTACGGTGGATAGCCGCATTAGCGATACCTCCTTTTGTCAGTCAATCCCATAAGACATCCTCACATATCTCGTAATTATGATGTATAGCTCATTTGACATGAGTTAAGTGTATATTTAGCTGAATTAGAACTCACCATAAAATATAGGAGAGGTGATTTCTGATGAACTTTCTTGACCTTTTTGCCCTCAAACTTCGGGAGAAGCGAATCCAGCAGAAGATAACACAGCGTGGACTGGCTGAAAAACTGAATATGTGTACGCGCACGATTATTGAGATTGAAAACTGCAAAAGCAATCCGAAGTTTGAAACCGTGGCTCTCATTTCCAAGGAGATGAGAATCAGCCTTGACGCCGTGGTGTTTCACGATGAAAAACCGCGTGAAATTCCAAAAGTTGTGGCAGATTTCTTTGCCGGAAAGAGTGATGCAGAAGCGGAGCGGTATATTGCATTGTGCCAAAGCGCAGAGAAGTTGAAAAACGGTGAGTAAAAGCGGCCATCCATGCGGATAGCCGCTTTTACTTATAGAATAGCCAGCGGGCATAGACACACGATTTTTACCCGCTGGCTGCTTTTGTCCGCGCAGTTGGAACGACGGGCAATTTTTATTCTATTTTTCCTGTTTGTGCGCATCCCTGATTTTTTCGAAGCTGTCCTGACTGACGGCGTGTTCAATCAGGCAGGCTTCGTATTCGGCGATTTCCGGGTCTACGCCCGCAGTGATCAACTGCATCGTAAAAAACTGGTGCCGCTCGTAGATTCTTTCCGCTATCTCACGTCCCTTATCGGTCATGCGCAGGCAGCCGCCTTTGTCTATAACAAGAAATCCGCCCTTGCGTAGCGCACTTGTGGCGTGGCTGATGCTGGCTTTGGAGTAGCCCATGTGCCGCGCAAGGTCAATAGAGCGCACCGCACCGGACTGCCGTTCAAGAATCAGAATGGCCTCCAGATAATCCTCGCCGGATTTACGAATTTCCATCATCGTCTCCCATCTGCCGCAGAACATTTCGGTGATAGCGCAGTTTGCCGCCCTCAATATAGAGGACGCTATCCGCAGCCTCCGCGATTAGCTCCATATCATGCGTAATCAGCAGGATGCAGCGACCTTCTCCGGCAAGCCGTTTTAGCAGATCGACCGTCAGGTGCATATTGAAACCGTCCAAGCCGCTGGTAGGTTCATCAAACACCAACAGGCTTCTCCCACTTGCCGCAGCCAGCGCCAGCAACAGACGCTGCTTCTGGCCTCCCGATAACGAAGCAGGATGCCGATCAGTAAAGGCTTCCAGTCCCATCTCCCGCAACCGGGAAAGCGCAGCTTCTTTCAACTCTGCCGTTTCCTTTTTGCCGAGGGAAAACTCGTCCAGCACAGTAGGCGCATAGAGCTGATAATCGGAATCCTGCTGCACAAAAAAGGATTTTTGTGTGCGACGCTTCCGCCTCAGGATTTCACCATTGAGGGAAACCGAACCCATTGCCCGGTATAAACCTGTGATGATGCGGCAAAGCGTGGATTTGCCTGCGCCGTTGGGTCCGGCGATGGCAAGTATCTTTCCGCTCTGTGCGGCAAAGCTCACTTCCTCCAAAATTTGCTGGCTGTCCAGCATACAGGAGATTGCGGACACCTGCAAGGCGTCGTCCTGATTCTGCCGGTATGCTCCGCCTACGCGAAATGCCGGTGCGTCAAAGGGACGAAGTCCCATCGCCGTCATCTGCTCCGCTGTCAGGGATAGGGCGTCTTTCCGGTCATAGACGGCGGAAATCGCACCATCCTCCATGAAAACAAGCCGGTCAAAGGAATCCCGCACATAATGGAACCGATGCTCCGAGAGGATCATCGTATGCCCCGCCATTTTCAGCCGATAGAGCAGCGCGCCAAGGCGCACCATCGCTTCGCTGTCCAGATTTGCGGACGGCTCATCCAGGACGATAACCTTCGGCTCCATTGCACAGACGGAGGCAATGGCGATAAGCTGCTTTTCGCCGCTGGACAGAGGGAATATCCTTCGGTCGATCAGTCTTTCAATGTTCATCTGTTTGCAAACCGTGTTCAACCGCTCCTGCATGACCGGACGCTCCAGTGGGATGTTCTCCATCCCCAGCACAATCTCATCCGTCGTGTTGGTGGCGAAAAACTGGCTGCGAGGATCCTGAAAGACGCTTCCCACCATCGTCCCCAAACGATGGATGGGCATTTTCAGTGCGTCCTCACCGTCAAGGGAGTAGCCGCCCTCCAGCTTTCCCGGATAAAAGCCGGGGCAAAGCCCGTTGAGAATACGGGTCAGCGTCGTCTTGCCGCAGCCGCTTCTGCCGGACAGGATCACCAACTCGCCCTTTTTTACATGAAGGTCGATACCTCTGAGCTGTCCCTTTGCTTCACTTGAGTTCTCATAGGAAAAGGAGAGGTTTTTCAGTTCAATCAAAAGACGCCCCTCCTTTCCAGCAGAAACACAGCCGCGGGAATCAAAACTGCCATCGCGCAGAGCGCAGCATCCTTTCCCGTAAAGCGCACAGGACGGTAGGAAATTGTTTCCCCCAAAAAGCGTACTCCACGCACCGTCATGGAGGCAGAGAGTTCTTCGGCGACTTTTGTCGTGCGCAGGATCAGTGGGATCAGTATGTATTCCACCGTTGAGGGGAGATGGGTAAGCGTGTGAACCACGCCTACCCCGATCCCGCGAAACCGCTGCGAAGCACGGATCGCACGATACTCGCCGCCAATCGTCGGGAAAAACCGCAGCAGCACAGCAAGCCCGATGCCCACCGCCTTCGGGAGCCGCATTGCCTGTAAGGAGGCAAGCAGAGAACCGGTAGGCTCTTTCGCAAGGCAGATAGCAAAGGATAACGGAACCATTGCCTTGCGTCCTATAACGCCCATATTGGAGAAGGCCAGACCTAAAAAGTAAAACCTGTCGTCAGGCAGAAGCTGCACACCGATCCATGCAAAGCCCGTCAGTACGATGTACGCAAACAGGAATGGCAGGAGATACTGCCCCTTTCGCATGGTGAGTTGCAAGAGCATACACCATGCGAATAGAAGCAGTCCACCCATGTTGGAGTGGATGAAGATAATCGCTGCCACACCGATCAAAAGGTGCACGAGCCATGTCCTCGGATCAACAGTCGTTCCGGGTTTTATTTTCGTCAGGCTCATGCGACACCGGCAGGCTTAAAGTGCTTGCCCAGCATTTTGACGCCCAACAGATAACCGCCGACGCAGAGGATTGCCGTCACGCAGAGAGAAATCAGAATGTTTTGCGGAGCGCACCAAAATTCCGCGGTCTGATTGACCGCTGCCGTAGCTGTGGCTTCATCCATGCCCAAATCCATATAAATTTTGACATAGCTTGCGCGGAACAGGAGCAGGTTCAGGGTACTGCCCATTGCGTTCATGCACCACATGAGGACGTGAGGAACGGCGGGGCGCACCTTGCTCTGATAGCCACCCTTGAGCATGATCAGTTCATTGACAATAGCCAGAATGTAGAAATACAGAGCGGCATAGGCACTGCCCATGATCAGCATATAGGTACCGTACAGCGCGGCAATGATAAACTGCGTCCCGATTTTCGGGCACTTGCGGATCATCAGCACATAGACGATGCCGTTGACAAGGCCAATCAGCCCCGGCTCCAGGAAATAGAGAAGCTGCATATTTGCCGCAAAGGGCAGCATGATGAGGTAGCCGATGCCGATCATCAGGCAAGACAATACGATAACAAGGACGAACTCCTTGAGATTCAAAAATTTTGATTTCATGTTTCTCCTCCTAAGATTGTTTGAAAGTATAGTTTCCAGCCTGATTTTGCAATTCCCACAGTCGTGAGTAAAGTCCGTCTGTCCCGACAAGCTGGTTATGGGTTCCTTTTTGTGTGATCCTGCCGTTTTCAAGAACAAGGATCTGCTGTGCGCCGCGCACGGTTTTCAGCCGATGGGCGATCATGATTACGGTGCGTTCTTTGGATATTTCGTCCAGCGCCTTTTGCACAGCCGCCTCGTTGTCCGCGTCAAGGGATGCGGTCGGCTCGTCCAGAAGCAGGATCGGGACATCTTTCAAAAATGCTCTTGCCAGCGAAATACGCTGTCGCTCGCCCCCGGACAGGGTTGCGCCGCCTTCGCCTACCACAGTATCGTAGCTCTCCGGCAAGGCGGAGATGAAGTCGTGGCAGCGTGCTTTTCGGCAGGCGTCGAGCATCTGCTGTTCGGTGATGCGCTCATTCCCGAAGCATAGGTTCTCCCGAATCGTACCCCGGAACAGATAGGCGTTTTGCATCACCATAGATACCTGTGAAAGCAGGCTTTCCGGCGCGATGCTGCGAAGCTCTTTTTCGGCAAAGCGCACCTGCCCCTGTTGATAGTCCCAGAACCGTGCCATCAGCCGAAGAAGCGTCGATTTACCGCTGCCGGAGGGTCCTACCAGCGCAGTGAGCGCTCCTGCCGGTGTTTCAAAGCTCACGCCATGGATCACGTTGGTATCCGCTGCATAGTGGAAGGAAACGCTGTCAAACGCATAGCTGTCGCCACGGGAGATTTTGTCCTCGCCAGAAGGGTCGGGCGTTGTCATCACCTTGTCCAACCGTTCTCCAGAGAGTGCCATGCCCCGCAGAGCGGAAATGCTACTCACAAGGGTGAGTGCCGGTTCGGTCAGCTTTGTGGCAATCACAAGAAACCCTGCGAAATCCAATATGGTAAGACTTCCGCCCATCAGTAGATACAGACCCACCATCGCCGTTACGGGAACAATGAATTTGACCAGTGAAGCGCACAGAGTGGAAAGGCTGCCTGCAACGGCCTCGTCCCGCAGGGATTCCTTGCGCAGGTCGGAAAACGCTTTTTTCAGAGTCTCAAAGCCGCTACCGGTACGGTGGTAGGCTTTGAGGTCTTTCATGCCGTGCAGGTATTCGTTGAGCTGCGTTGCGGCTCGCATCTTGGCCTCCATGACGGAACGGCTGTGCTTTTCCTTGACCTTTGCAATTTGCAGCATCAGGATTGCGCAGACGGGCAGCATTGCAAAAATCGCCACCGCCATACGCCAGTCAAAGAACAGCATACAAACAAAGGAAAGCAGCAGCAGAAAGCCCACGCCGATAGGATAAGGCAACCAGTAGCACATGGTAAATTCCACATTGGCAAAATCGCTTGCAAAGGAGCTAATCAGCTCACCGGATTCCTTGGAGGAAAAGAAGCCGAGACTCTGACGGCGCAGTTTTTGAATATATGCAATACGCTTGTCTGCCGTGTCGTGATATGCGCGTCCATAGGTGTTGTAATAGGAGATCAGCTCCACAACATATTGCAGAAGGACATAGGCAATCCCTATCACCGCAATTTTAATCAGCAGCGCAATATCCAGCGTATATGGCGGATAAAACGCCTGCCCCAAGAGATAGATCGCCATGTATGCAAGGATCGCGGGGAGAATGCTGAATGCCTGCGAGAGAAACAGCCACAGCGTCGGAGCAATGATCTGTTTCGGATGGTGGAAGGTAAATTGCCGGATCATCTTAAACATAGGCAGGTCCTCCCTTCATCTGCCAACTTTCGGTTTCGTTCTGAATTGCCCAAAGATGTGCATACAGGCCATTCGCTTTCAGCAGTTCGGTATGTGAGCCGTGCTCCCTGAGTTTCCCGTTTTCCAACACAAAGATGCAGTCCGCATCCTGAATGGAGTAAAGCCGATGGGCAATCATCAGCACGGTTTTCCCTTTCAAAAGCTCCGCCATGCCTTCCCGCAGTGCAAGCTCGTTTTCCGCGTCGGTAAAAGCCATCGCATCATCCAGCACGACGATGGGTGCATCTTTTAATATCGCCCTTGCAATGGCGATACGCTGCGCCTCGCCGCCCGACAGCTTATGCCCGCCGTCACCCAGCTTTGTATCATAGCCTTTCGGAAGGGTGAGAATGAAATCGTGGCATCTTGCCGCTTTTGCTGCTCTCTCCACATCCTCGCGGTGAACCTTACGGTGCATGGCGATATTGTCATAGACGCTTTCCGCAAAGATATGCGTGTCCTGAAAAACAAAGGCGATAGTGTTCATCAGCGCTTCCGTGGAATACTCCCGTATGTCACGCCCCGCGATGGTGATTGCGCCGCTTTCCACATCCCAGAACCGGGCGATGAGCTGCCCTGCCGTAGATTTTCCGCCGCCGGACGGCCCTACCAGCGCAACAAAGCTCCCGGCAGGAATCTCCATTGTCAGGTGATCCAGTGCCATGCGGCGCAGCGGGTCGGCGGCATTCTGATAGGAAAAGCTCACATCCTGAAACGCGATTTCGACCACGCCCCTTGGTGCAGTTTCCGTTCCCTCGGATATGGGCTGCATATTCAGCACCTCGTCAATCTGATCCATGCGTACTGCCAGGTTCCGCAAATCTGCTCCGAACTCCACAAGTTCCATCAAGGGACTGATGCAGGCGGGACCGACTATCAGGAACATCAACAGCTCCATCATAAGCTCATGGTCGCCGGAATGCAGGTACAGCAATGCGCAGCCGGAAACAAGCAGGAACGCCAGCACGGAGATTGTGATGGTCTTATATGCGCCGAAAATAGGCGTGACACGCTTCAGATAGACCTTCCAATGCTCCCTGTTCTTCTCCACCAGCCCTGTCAGGCGGCGGGCTGCCGTCTCCGGCCTGCCGAAGATTTTTTCTTCCTCCATGCCCGCCACATATTCAGAAAACGCTGCGTCCAGCTCGGTGGAGGAACGGTTCAGGTCGCTCCATATCTTCTGACCCTGCTTTCCGCCGAAAGCGGAAAACTGGATGAGAAACGCAAGCACGAGAGCGATAAAGATCGTCAGTGCCAGCGGAATGTTGAGTGAGAACATCAGCACGGCCAAAGCTGCCAGCAACAGCCCCGCGCCGAAAATATTGGAAACATCGTGGGCAATGATGCTTTCCATCTTTTCGATATTCTCATTCATCATCTTCTGCGTTGCGCCGGATTGACCGCCTGTGTAAAAGCCGAGGTTTAGCCGCCCCATGTGGTCGAGGAGGCGCATACGCAGGTCATAGAGTGCATTGAATGCGCAGGCATGGCAGGAAAAGCTGCCGATTACAGACAGCACGATGCCCAGCACGATACTTCCTATCGTGACCGCTGCCCACATCCATATCTCGCGGGTCGGAGTAGCCGCACCATCAAGCGATGCCAGCAGAAAAAGCCGGATGATCCGGTAGACCGTATAGAACGGTACGCCGGACAGCAGAACGCTGAGTGCAGAGCAGGTCACGCCGAAGAAATACTTTCCCGGAGGGCAATGCGCCGTTCGGAACACGCGAAGAATGACGTTTTTCTTTGCTTCTTGCATAGAACTCCTTTCTCTGCGGCGCAACGCTCAAGAGCAGCCACCGCAAGCAAAATGATTGTTGGTTAGACGAGCTTAACCAGCAATCATTATACGCATGGGCGCTGTATTGTCAACGGCTCGGAAAGTGCCTCAAAATTAAGCTGACGTTGTGCGAGATTTGCGAAAATCGTTGAATTAACGGCAGTTTTGTGATATAATCACATCCATGAGTTGCCTATTGCTAACCGAAATTTGTGCCAAAACAGAAAACGGTGTGCCAAAACAGAAAGAGAGGAGCGGCAAGATGGTTACAATACACAGCATCGAGGAAATGCTGAACTTCTATATATCGCTCGGCGGCTTACGGAAGGACGCAGCAAACGGCTTTCGCTATGTGTTTCCGAGGCAGCACTCCAAGGTTCGCTTCTGGGGCGATCTGCACGGCTTTTCCGCAGCGGACGCGGACTTTACCTATCCGAAGGATACAATCATCCGCAGTCAGTTTAGTCAGCGCTATGTAGGAATCGGGCTGAGCGAGCAGGGGACCGTGGAAGCCTACACACAGAGAGATCAGACAATTCACTTCGGCGAGGGCGTCAATTGCTTCGTCTTTGATTCGCCGGTGCCGTTCTTTATGAAAGTTCCCGGAGGGCAGCGGCTGCGGTTTCAGGGATTGTACTTTCAGGAGCAGTTTTTTGCGGAGAACAACATCCCTCTCTACGATAGCTTCTGGAGGGATGCAAAGAACACGATACACGGCGCAGACCTTCATGCACCGGAGTTGGTGTCCATCTACCGCCGCATTGAGCAATGCCGCCTGACAGGGCTTGCCTTTGATACATGGCTGAAAGGTTTTGGGCTGGAGGCGGCCGGGTATCTGATCGACCTTGTGCAGCAGCTATCCGCACAGCCGCCGGTCTATCTCGACGAGAACGAGATTCGTGCGGTAGAAAAGGCAAAGACTATCCTGCAAGCCAGCCTGAAGCACCCGCCTGCGGTCATTGACCTTTGCAGGAAGGTCGGCGTCAACAAGAACAAGCTGCAAAAAGGCTTCCGGTTGACCGAGGGAAAAAGCGTTGCGGAATATGTCCGTACCCTGCGCATGGAGCGCGCCCTTGATCTGCTGGAGGACGATACCCTTTCCATTCAGGAGGTGGCGGAGGAGGTTGGCTATAACGGTATCAGCAACTTTTATGCGGTTTTCCGGCAGACCTTCGGGGATACGCCAGCCGCAATACAAAAGCTGCTGGAAACAAAGTGATCCGTCCTCCAGCGTCATATCCATATAACGCAGGAATCGAAAAAAAGGACAGGGCTTTTAAGCGGTATCATCAGATATAAAAAATGGCGTGCAGAGAGTTGACTCTGAGGGAATCGCCCCCGACTACACCGGCCCGTGGGACATGACGCTGGGGTATCTGCCCTACTGTATGCAGGGCATGGATATGGGCGTACTCAAAAACGAAGTTTCCGACGCCGCCGCACAGGTGGGCTTCCGTTGTGAGAAGCGCACGGAGCTGCTCTGCTCCGGCTGGCAGGACATCGACATTCTGAGAAAAATCGAGAAATAAGAGCAGAAAAGGCAAACCGGAAACGAGAACAAGACGCAGCCATAACGATTTCGGGATAACTTTGGCAAGCAGGGCAAAGAGGTACCCACTTTGCTTTTCGGGCAGTTTCCGCCATTGCGAAAACCGCCCTCTGCTTGTCAGGGGCAGCGCCCCTGAAACCCTTTGAACACACATAAAGTGTGGCTGCGCGTTTCTCCGAAACGCTTGGGAGCATGGCCGTTACTGGCGGTCATGCTCCTGTTTTCTTTCCTCGCTGCGCTCATCCTTGCCCAGCATCCTGTCCACGTTCTGCTTGTGGAGCAGCAGCTCGCGCATCTCATCGCGCGAACGCCGGTATTCGGCATACGCCGCCTTTTTTTCGGCAAGCAGCTTGGCATATTCCTCCTGCAAGCTCTTGACGGTGGGGAGCTTTTTCACGCCCAGCTCGTCAAAGGCGTTCTTCGCCGCCTTGTGCAGCAGGATGTCGCCCTCATGCTCCGCGAGAAACTTTTTTGAGTAGCCCGCCTTGCGGTAGCCCGCGTAAACGTCGCGGGTCTTGGCGTAGTTGATGATATGCGTTTTCAGCACGGCGATCTCCGCCATGCGCGTCTCCGCCGCCTTGATCTGCGCGGACAGCGCGTGAAACTGCTCCGTGGCGGCAGTGACTTTTTCCTCCAGCTCCCCATAGTCCAGCAGTCCATGCTCCCGGAGATAATTGTAGGTCTGCGCCATCTGCTTGACGTTGAATACCTTTGCCCAGCGCTCGTAGCCCACGCCCTTTCCGGCTTGCAGCTTCGCCTCGATGTCGATGAGCAGCGTGTTCTTTTTCCGCGTGGTCTGCGTCCGCTTTTTGCGCGGCGTATGCTCCTTTTCCCCGGCAAGAACAGCGCGCAGCTCGTCCTCCGTATAGCCGTCGATGGAGGAAAGACGGACAAAGCCCTTGCGGTCCGGGTGCCGCAGGGACAGCGTATTCCCGCGCCGCCTGACCTCGCAACCAGCATCGCGCAGCAACTTCAAAAGAGTGTCAAAGCTGTCTGGCTTCTGCAAAAGCGCCGCGTCGATCATGCCGCAGAGCAGTTCCCGGTGGGAGGGCTTCGCCTTGTTTCCCAACCACCTGCCGTAGTGATTTTTCCCGCGCTTCGGATCGGCGATTACGGAGAGCCGATGCTCGGTGCAGATGGCGTCGCTGAGCCTTGCCACTGCCCTGCCGGAGCCGAGAAAATCGCGGAACTTGTGCTTGCAGTCCAGCGTGGTGGAGTTCCAGATGATGTGATTATGAATGTGCTTTTTGTCGGTGTGCGTGGCAACGAAAAAGGCGTGTCTGCCTTTCAGAAACCGCTCGGCAAATTCATAGCCCACACGGTTTGCTTCCTCCGGCGTGATCTCTCCGGGCTTAAAGGACTGGCGCACCTGATAGGCGATCACGTCGCTTTGCTGCTCCCTGCCGGTGAGGGTTTTGTACTGCCGCTTGGCGAACAGAAACTCCGCATCAGCGGTTTTCGGGTCGCATTCGTAGGCGGAGATCAGCTCACCGCCCTGTGTCTTGCCTGGATTCTTGGAGTAGTCGATGCGGTCAGTCAGGCAGTCGGCAATCGTCTTGCCGTGACTGACGTGCATGGAAATGATGCGTGTGGTCGCCATGGGGCGCGGCCTCCTTTCTGTGAGACGGATTTGTAATTTCTTTTTTGAAGTCCTCCGTATTTTTCTTGTATGCTTGCGCTGCCATGTGCTATACTATGATATAAGGAGCGTGATACGAAATGACCTTTGGCGAAGCCATCATCAAGCTGCGCAGCGAGCGCAGGATCTCCCAACGTCAGCTTGCGGAGGAATTGAACGTGAGCTTCACCTCCGTCAATCGCTGGGAGAATGGAAAGACGATGCCCAATAAAATGACGGTGTTCGTCATTCGCAAATACTGCGAGGAGCACGGTCTGGATTTTTCTTATGACGAGGGGGTGCGGGCATGAGCTGCAAAATGACGATTGAACAAATATGTGGTGCGGTGGAATCGCCGCTCTTTGACCGCAAGAGCGCGCGGATTGACGCGAAAGCCCTTGCCGTTCACCTGATTGCATTTGCCAACGCGGACGGTGGCGTGATCGCTGTTGGCGTAGAGGACGACGGAACAATTACCGGAATTGACAGCTACGCAGAGAATATCAATGAGCTGCTGCGCGCGCCGTTTGACTTCTGCAAGCCCTCCGTGCGGGTGGAAACGGAGCGGCTGTCCTGCACCAACAGGAACGGAAAGGCCGACCACATCCTGCTGATCGAAGTCTTGCAGAGCAGCGACCTTCACGCGAATCAGGCGGACGAGGTTTTCTTCCGCGTCGGGGATAAGTCCAAGAAGCTCAATTTTGAGGAGCGCTTGCAGCTTATGTATGCAAAGGGAACGCGGTATTTTGAAGACACGCCGGTTCCCGATGCAGGGCTGGACGACCTTGACCTCGGCTTTGTCAGGGAGTTTACTTCAAGGATCGGCTATCGGAAAAGCCCGGAGGAATACCTCCGGGAGAACAAGGAATTTCTCTCCGAAAGAAGCGGAAAAGAGGAAGTCAGCGCGGCGGCCATGCTGCTGTTCGGCAAAAATCCGAAGCACTTCTTTCCCCGCGCCCGTATCCGCTTCGTGCGTTACGAAGGAACGGAGGCAAGGGTCGGCGCAAGGATGAACGTCATCAAGGACGTGATGTTTGAGGGGCGCATCCTTCAGGTGACAGAGAAAGCGCTGGAGTTTGTGGGAAGCCAGATCAAGGAGCGCACCTACCTCGGCGCGGATACGCGCTTTGTCACGGAGCCGGAATACCCGGAGTTCGCGTGGAAGGAGCTTATCATCAATGCCGTTGCGCACCGCGATTACAGCATCAAAGGGACCGACATCCAAATCAAGATGTTCGACGACCGGATCACTGTGGAAAGCCCCGGCACTCTGCCGGGAATCGTGCGGCTGAACAATATGCGTCACGTTCACTTTTCCCGCAACCCGAAAATCGCGCAGTTTTTGCATGAGTACGAATATGTGCAGGAGTTCGGCGAGGGTGTAGACCGGCTCTATGAGGTCATGGAGGCCGCCGGTCTGCCGCAGCCGGAATACAAAGTAGAGGCGTTCATGCTCTATGCCACGATTCGGAATACGAAGTTAGGCGGCAACTGTGGTGGCACCACACCAGTCACCACCACAGATAGCACCACAGACACCAGCACAGTCGCAACGATTTTGGCTTTCTGTGCGCAGCCTAAAAGCCGTGAAGAAATCATGACCATGTGTGGACTGAAAAACAAGAACCATTTTATTAAAGCACACCTCAAGCCCCTGCTGGAAAGCGGACAGCTTCGCATGACCATTCCCGACAAGCCCAACAGCCGCAATCAGAAATATGTTGCGGTTAAATCGGAGGACTGATATGTTCACCTATATTTCCATTGAAGAATTTGCGGACGGCGTAGTAAAAAACAACAAGGATACCAACCGCAAGGAGCTGATCGCCTCGCTGCGGGAGGCCCTTGCCGCCAAAAGGAGCGGCGCAAGGTGCATGATCTGCGGCGCGCCCATCTGGGCGGCAGGCAGCGGCGTCACGGGGACGAATATGTGCTTCACCTGCACCACCGGCGAGGCCGACGACAGCGAGGACTACGAGATCGAATAAATGAACAAGCGCGGAGCATAAAACTCCGCGCTTGCTGCGTAATATGGCGTTTCTGAAATTGCGCAAAAATATAGCTTTTCAAAATGTTTTGCGCGTTTCTAAAAATGATGCTACCCGTAAATCCTGTCCTGAATCGCGTAGCGCAGGACGTGGAGCTTTGCCAGCAGCCATGCCGCCAGCATGGGCAGTCCGTAGGGGCTTATGAGAAACGCGATCACCAGCAGCCCCGCGCCGTAGCTGACGGAATCCACAAAGAGTATGAACAGCCCGAAAAAGCCGAGAATGGCGGCGGGGATGCAGAGGATGCCGCTGGACAGGCTGACAACGAACACGAAAAACCATGTGACGACGGCAAGCGCCGCAAGGATGGGCGCAAAGAGGATTTTCAAAAGGAAACGCATATCAATATCCCTCCAGTTTTGTTTGTTTCTGCTTTCAGCATACAGGAAGCTGCCTTGCCCTGCAAGGATGCCGGACCGCAAAAAAGCAGGGGCGGCTTACCTCGCAGCAAGCCGCCCCGCATGGGATAAATACCCCTTTATTTGATGGCGGCAAGCCGGGACAGGATACCGCTTGCCGCCTGCCAGATCCGCTCCTGATTTTGGAGTATATCATCCATGTCCGCGGCGTAAACGCGCCCCGTTTCATGCACCCTCCGCGTGAGCTGATTGAGATTATTAGACGAATACCGCAGCAGCGACACCAGCTCCCGCAGCTCCGGCAGGTCGAGCTTTACCACATACCCGTCAATGGCCATTTTCCGCAGATATGCGCCCATGTTGGTCGTGCCGAGCTGCGCCATCTTCGTCTCGATCATCGCCCGTTCCTCCGGCGTTACGCGGACTTTGAGCTGGATGTCCCGTTTCCGCTTCGCCATGTCACAGCTCCAAATCCTTCTTCTTTGCGGTGGTCGGCTTCTGCTCCGCCGCCTGTTGCAGCTTGGAGCGGACGGAGGGACGCCGGAGGCTCTGGCTGCGATCCTCGTCCTTGCCGATCAGGGCATACACGCCCTTGCGGTCCTTCAGGTTGGAGAGGGCGAGGGAACGGAAGGGCAGCAGCTTTTGCAGCGCCGCAGTGTCCTTTTCTCCGGCGCGCTCCATGAAGTCGCGGGACACCTCTGCCATGAAATGCGTCCCGTTTGGACTGTTGGGCTGCACAGGCTCTTGCAGCTTGCTCAGCAGCCGCGCAGCCTCCGCTTTGATCTCGTCGGCTGTGAGGGGCTGGCGCAGCCGCTGCTCATGCCGCGCCTGCGAGAGAAACAGGTCCGTCAGGCCGGGGTGGGAGCAGACCACAAACTGCACCGAGCGGTCACTATCCATACCGTCTTTGTTTTCGTAGACGGGGATGGTATTCGCCCAGCGCTTGTTGTCACGCGAGATGCGTCCGTCGTAATCAAAATGGCGGACGGTGGCCGCCAGGACGTAGAGCATCCGCTCCTGCCCGAACTGCTCCGCCACCTGTCCCACCGCCGCAGTGTCAAGGCGGTTGTCATGGTAATTGTCCCGGATGGCGGCTTCAATGGCGTCCTTACAGCTCACATTGGCGCGGAAGGACGCGCGGTAGGCGTCCAGCTCCCCATTCTCCTGCGCGTGGTCGGCGGGATAAGGATAGACCGGCAGCTCACGGAGCTTTTTTGCCTCGTCCTTTGCCGTAGCTTCCACGCTGTCGCGGATTGTGTCCATGTAACCGGTTTCCAGATCGGAGAACTTGTCGTAGAGGATCGCCATAGGCGAGGGAGACAGCAGCAGCGCCCGCGTCTCCGCCTCGCTGAGCGTCAGCTCCTCCATGCTCATCAAAATATCCTCCCGCACGGTGTATTCATAGCTGTGATGGAGGATTTCCTCCGGGGGCTGGCCCTTCAGCCAGTCCCGGTACTTGTCCTGCTCCCGCGAGAGCTTATCGTATAACGATTGCTGTAATGCCTCGTTCATATTCATCGTGCCTCCTGTTCGTGAGATTTTTTCTTTTCCCCAGCGCCGTGGACGCAGGGCGCTTTCAGCTTGCCGAGGACGGAGGGGCGTTTCGCCACCACATTCTCCGCCGCCTGTTCCATGGGCGTCCGGTCGTCGATGTTCAGTTCCGCGTTCAGCTCCGCCAGCCGCGCGGATTTTTCTTTCAGCTCCGCCTCCTGCGGGAACGGCTTGCCCAGCTCCGCCTTGGCCGTCGCAAGCTGCGCCTGCACATTTTCAAGCCTGCCCTGCACCGTTTTGTACCGCTCCGGCATCTGGGCGAGGGCGTTGTCGATGCGGACAAGGTTGCCCCTCGCGTCCTTGCCCAGCTCTACCCGGTGGCTCATCTTCCCCTTGAGGGTGAGAATGAAGTCCTTGCCGAAGTTTTCCACAGTCAGAGACATGGAAAAGCCACGATAGCTGCCGATGGGAACACTTTCCAAGCCCTTTGCGTCCTTGAACGCCTCCAGAATGGCAGCACCGGCATTGTCCTTATCGGTGAGTAAGTCGCCCTTGACCTCCATGCCCGCAAAGCCGTCCTTGGGGTGGGGATGCTGTTCCAGCATTTTCATATCCGCCTCAAAGCCGGAGAGGAAGCCTTTGTTTTCCTCGATCTGCGCCGGAAAATGCCGCAGGATGTTGTCCTCCAAACGGTACTGCTGGCTCTGGTGATTGGCTTTCATCAGCCGCAGCCGCGCCACGTCCACGTCGAGGTCCATTTTTTCACGGATGCGCTCGTCTCCGGCGCACAGCGCCTTGATCTCGGCATAGGAGAGCGCCGCCTCATCAATGTCCTCACAGCTTCTCACCGGGGATTTTGAGGTCATGATCTGGGAGATGAATTTCTGCTTGTTTTCCACCGTCTGCCAGAGGTAGGCGTCAAACGTAGATTCCGTGACATAGCGGTAGATGTGTACCTCCTTGTTGCGGTTGCCCTGCCGGATGATGCGCCCGCTGCGCTGCTCCAGATCGCC
>OGDQ01000825.1_pt1 | contig 21799 bp, 10 predicted proteins | sample 1570451 | NCBI WGS metagenome assembly OGDQ01 (sample SAMEA2582171, study PRJEB24529) | metagenome | biome: Human gut stool | place: China | collected 2011 | reverse complement strand
ATGCCAAGAAAGTGGGAGAAATGACCCATTATTACTACAAACCGGTCATCGCCCTGTTGAACCATAAACTAATAAAAAGCTCCTGTTCGGAAGATATTCCCAAGATCACGAATTACATTAACACGAACAATATCGTGTACGTGGCAGAAAAAAGTCTTCAATTCAGCGAAATCACACGAGCCATATTCTCCTCGTCGGAAGAGAACTTACTCGATTACCTGTTGCGCATTTTGAAACAACTGATTGCTTCCATACAGCCCGAAAGCCATGAAGGACTGGCCATCGAAAAGGAATTTCTATTCACGATTTTCACGACGATTCAAGGCATTAAAAATACCTTTATCGAAGAAAATATTATCCCGGACAATAAGTTTTACCTGCAAATTATTCACAAGATATTACAAGGTGTGTCCATCCCATTCTCCGGAGAGCCGCTAGAAGGAATGCAGATCATGGGATTGATGGAAACCCGTATGCTGGATTTCAATCATCTGATCATCCTTTCGGCCAACGAAGGTATTTTACCCAAAACCACACTTCCCGCTTCGTTTATTCCTTATAACCTCCGATTCGGTTTCCGTTTGCCCACCCCCGAACACCAGGACGCTGTTTTCGCCTATTACTTTTACCGGCTTTTACAACGTTCCAGAGACATTCATATTTTATATACTTCAGGCGTAAAAGGGATGAACGGAGGGGAAATGAGTCGTTTTCTCTATCAAATCAAATATGAATCGGGACTTACCGTAGTGGAAAGGAATTTCCAAAACCCGATTTCTACCCAAAATCCCAAAGAAATCAGAATCGGTAAAACCCCGCCGATACTCCATATTCTGGAGCGGTATACCCGATCGGAGGATCAGACGATCTCTCCTTCGGCCCTAAACACTTATATGGAATGTTCCCTGAAATTTTATTTCAAATACATAGCACAAATAAAAGAGAAAGAAGAACTGGCCGAAGAACTGGACCACCGTCTTTTGGGAAATATCTTTCACGAATGCTCCGAATCACTGTATGCCACGATACCTGGAGGCGAAATCACGAAAGCGGCCATCGATACCATTCTGGCCAACGGATCTCTGATCGAAGAACACATCCGCCGTTCTTATCTAAAAGTATACGACCCGAAAATTTCCAGGCTGATCGATAGCGGCAGCAACGAACTGATCCTGGGAGTAATCAAAAAATACCTCCGGGAGATGTTTTCTTACGATAAAAAGATATGTCCTTTCCGGTTGCTGGCTATGGAGAACCGTTTTCACGTGCCTGTAAAAATCGGTATCGAAGGCCAGGAAAAGACAGTTTTCGTCGGAGGTTTCATCGATCGCATAGACCGTACCGATCAAGGCATCCGGGTAATAGACTACAAAACAGGAGCCGATACGACGGCTTTCAAAACTATCGCTTCGGTTTTCGATCCGGCAAATCCTACCCGGAATAAAGCAGCTTTTCAGACCATGGTGTATTGCCTGATGTACGATCATGTGCATCCCAGCGAACAGCCTCTGATCCCTGGAATTTACAGTACCAAACTGTTATTCGGGAAAGATTATGATTTCCGGTTAAAATGTGATAAAGAGCTGATACAAAATTTCCGGTATTATCAGCAGGAATTTTCGGATCATCTCCGGCAGTTACTGGAAGAATTATTCTCCCCGGAACATCCTTTTTGCCAAACCGATAACGAAAAGAAATGCCGGACTTGCAGTTATGCCGGAATATGCCGCAGATAAAAACGAGAAAGGCCACCGTTTAGCAGTGGTCTTTCATTTCGTAATTCATTGTTTCAGCTCATTTTAGCGTCTTTTGTATCAATACTCGTCCTCGTTGAAGAAATTTATCTATATTGATTATCAATATATTATGCAGAAAACAATGAAATTTGCACAAACAAACCGCACCGTCTGAGACGGTCTGAGGCGATGGGAGGAAATGGTGGACAAACAAATACTTTTGTATTCGATTGAGCAATCATAGTGGATATTAGAAGGCTCTTATATTATACTTAAATACAATATCACTCTTTCTTTCCTCTGTGGATTCCTCCTCCAAGCCACTTGGCTGTAACAAGCCAGTTTTCATAATAGTAAAACCATTCTGAAATCCAAGGAATAATTTCTGTTATTTTGTGCGAAGCATTCCACTCTTCTGATGGACGATGGTAGATACAGAGATGCTGCTTATCCGTATTATAAACATGTGGCAATCCTTTTTCTCCTTCACACAGAGATAACTTATCTAGAGCGAACACATCCACATGTTTTCCTTCTTTGTAGCAAATCTTGAATTGATAGGTTCCGCTTAAAGAGGATGGTTGCACGGAATACTTCCAGCAGAAACTCGTTGGAGTTTCTGCATAGAAGTGTCCATTGGGATACGCTTGTTGCAAAAAAGCCTTCTGATGTGTTTTTGTAAATTTCTTTTCTCTTTGCATTTATTCGTCTCCATGGAATGTATGAGCTTTTACAACTGTACCAACAATTCCTAAAGTACCTGTTATCGTAGCTCTTAATGTGTTATTATCTCTGTTCTTACGCTGATTGTCGGCAATCGCACTAAAAGTCCTCTGCACTACATCTCTACCGAAAGGTTTATTCATCGACTCAGCAATTAATTGCAAACCGCCTCTTTTTTCAATGATTTGCTCCACATCTTGCTTTACTTGTTTTAACCATGCAAAGAAGTTTAACTGTTTCTGCGGTGTTTCTACCCATTTGTCGGCAAAGTTCTCATCAGGATTTACGGGATTACGCACAATACACAGATCGGTATTTGGTTCATGTTCGATATATCTCTCCATGCTGTTGACTACGTTTACCAACGCATCAAGTACATCTGTTTCCTTGTTGTAAGCACGTGCTGCTAGTGTTGTGATAATAATAGAGATTGGCTTGCTTTCATCGCCGTTAAACATTAAGTCACGGTGACGTTTAAGTATTTGAACAACACGTTGCAAAGGACTTTTCTTCTCTTTATATGCTGGCACATTGCCAACTTTAACTTCGGAAAACAACACTGTTCTACGAGTCAAGACACTGCACCTATCCTCAAACCATTTGGCATAACCAAACGGATTGCTCTTAAGCCATTTACTACTATCGGTCTCATATTTATAGTTAGAGAGTTCCCTGTCAGTAATACGGAGAGCAAGCTTGTCAACCTGCCCTACCGACACACTGAAATATTGCTCCCGAAGGCGTGTCTTCTCGTTGTTTACACATGGTAGGATATCCAAGTGATATTTGTCGCTTGCGTTTTCTGAATTTTTACGATATAAAAGTGTCCAACATCGACGACCTTCTTCATCCAATAACTTCTTGTATCGTTCTGAAACTTTCAGTCTTTCACCAACTTTTGCTTTTAAGTTTTCCGCAGTCCAGTCAGGATGCTTTTCCATCAACTCACACACTAAGTCAATATCAAGATCATCGTTCTCATTGACGGGAATAATCATCGTTCCTAGTAGAAACGAACCTTGTGGTTGAATCTCAGGCTTATATGGAGCTAGCGGGGATGATTCGTCTCCAAGGAAATTGCCTACAGCCTGATAGCTGCTTACCAGCTCGTCATATCTTGATTCAGGCACATCCAAAGACGCACCTAAATTCTCAAAAATTTCGTTGAATTGTTTATGTTCTTCTGTTGTTAATTCTCTCATATCTTATTCAATTATAATTGCTCTATTTTCGGTATTATTATAATAGTCGTGCAGTATTAGTTTCATGTCTGCCTTGGGCATCCAAACGTGACCGAGCATGAACGCACACGCTACAGGCATGGCCATGTGAACCAAAATCTCATTATAGGCTGATGATGCTTTTATTTTGTCAAGCACCTCTCTAGTGAAACTCGCAAATTCATTAAGTTTTGCTTCTGTCTTTAAAAAATTATTGTTAGGATTAGTGCATGTAACTGTCCATATTGAAACATCTTGGCTAGAATATAATGTTCTAATTCTCTCCGTGATAGCTGTAGCACTCAGCGCAAACACAAGAACAGGCTGCTTGCTCTTTTCTGCTGGTTCGATAATTCTAAACTCAATGTTCTCATCACCACTCTCCTGCCATTCCCATTTCTTGGTGTCACGATGTGGCTGATATACTTTCAATTCGCGAATGTCATTAAATAACGTCCCAAGTCTTACCAACAATGGCATATCAGCAAACGAAAATAATGAAATGTGTTTTGTTTCTGAATACTGAATGCGTTGTTTTACTTCGTAGGCAAATGCAGTCTGCAGGTTGTTATCCTCTATCTCCCAAAAATTCGGATCAGATTCCTTCATGACATTTCCCTTCATACTAATCTCTATTGCAGTACTTGCCTCTGGGTAGTATTCTGGGAATAAGACAGAAGAGATAGTATTGAACGAGAAGTCGGGAAGATGTTTCCCGATTTTGCTATAGTATGTAACTACATGACTCTTTTTGTCGTGCGCTATACCAGTCACGAGACGAATTCTGTCCTCATGACGCTTCTTCATCCCTTCCACAATCTCTATAGTATATTTCTCAGGGTCTGAATCTATTATTTTATGACAAGCAGGACACAACAATACTATATTATTTATATCCTGTGCCAATGATTCTGATTTTTCACCACCACGAGGACCATTTGGCGAATCTCCAATGATATGGCATAGTTCTCCAAAGTTCCCATACTCCTTCGTTATATCTCCTTCATAAAGGATTTTATTGCATCCTTCAAACTCACATCGACCAGCAGCCCTAAGCCACAACAATCGCATTACTTTTTGGGGTATATTTGTTTTTGACATTTAATCTTCGCTTTTATTGTCATTATACATACTGCTCATTGCATCTGCTGAATCTTTCATCATTTTACGTAAGGATTCCGGCGCTATAACTTCAATCTGCTCACCAAAAGAACGAAGCAGAGAACGAAGCTCATAATTATTCTGAACTTTGAGTGTGACTTGCCAGTAACCATCTTCCATTGGAGTTGAGACAGCAGATTGAGACTCATGCAAAGGTTTTGTCACAATATATCCGTAAGCTTTATTACTGACTTTAAGCACGACCTCTTCAACAGGTGTATTACTAAGTGAAACGCCAACAACATCGCTAAAATACTCTTTGAAATCTATCTCCTCAGCAAGTGGTTCATAGGGTTTAGATGTTTCATTAAACCCCTCAATTCTGTCTATCGCAAAATTGGATAGGTATTCCGAACCTTTATGCTTTCCTATGAGAAACCATCTGTTATTGTATTGCTTCAGAAAGTAAGGAGTTACAACAATAGTTCTGGCGTCTTTACCAAACGGATGATATACTATTTCGATAACCCTTTTATTAACGATAGAGTCAAAGATAGGTTTATAATACGTGTCCATACCTTTGAGATAGGGATTATGCTGGAAACTTACAACGGAATCCAGAGTCTCACCCAGCTTGCTGGTAGTATAAAGACGCTTTTCCAGATCATCCAGCCACTCAAATTGCGGTACACCTTCAAATCTCCTCAAGAGTAGTAGCGCATCATGTATCAAATCAATTTCTTCCTGGTTAATAGGTTGCTTCTTTATAGATGCGCCTTTCTCGTGATAGCGATAATACCTGCGGTGTCCATCCTGAATCGCATCAATATCCATTGCATAACCCTCTTCGCTTCCTATGAACTTTAAATCCTCTTGAACTTGACGTTTCTTTACTCCACCTCCATCTTTTGTTTCTCCGTTATGTAGGTAAAGAGCATCATTACATGCTTCAACAAGGTCTTCGATGTAATAACGTCGTGACCAGTTACTCAAACATTTATCGATGACCTGATATCTTAATTGTGCATTCTTATTAGTTGGCATAAAACTCTATTTTTATATTTACACGACAAAGGTATAGCAAAAGAGTGCGGCCTTTCTGCACTCTTCTGGAAGATTCTATTTTGAGCTCTCTTTTCGTGGAATATTCATTTCAACAATCTTTGCAAAAGCATCAACACACCTTTTTATATCCTCGTACTCGATTGACTTTTTCTCGGAAAGTCCATCGTTAATCCAGTTTTCAATATTCATCGCATAGGTATCTTTGATTGTCTTTTCCAGATATGATATCGAAAGAGGAATACTCAACGTATCTATTTGCATCCTATCAATAATTGATTTAAAGTATTTAAAATCACCGTCAATAATAAGACCCATATCTGCTGCTACGCGATAAACAGCAATCCAGTGCCGCTGTTTAGTGAAAGGCGATTTTTTAGGATTGTAACCCAATAGTTGCTTTATGCTCCTTTTAAGAATATCAATACGAGTTGCTTCAGGCAAATTTCTTATACATTCTGGTTCAGCGATCATTCGAACCTCATTATTCATATGATAAGGAGTAAAATCTACAATTTTATTTGTTGTTTCTACTGGAGTATCAGCTGCAGAAATATCGTGTCCATTAGTTTCTAGGGCAGTTATTGACGAGCCCGTTACATAGAAATACATGGTAAGGATTATGTTGAGTGCGGTATCTACCTCCTGCTCTGAAGCTGTTGGAGAAATATGAGACTCTTCGTTGCGCCAGCCCTTCACCAATAACAACCACTGATAGAGTTGTTGCTTGGCTTCGTCTGTGCTCCAGCGTAGGTTCCACAAGCACTTGTGAGCATAGAGCGCATCCTTCCATGAAGGAGTGTCACCTTCATTACGAGCAGGAAGTTCTTTACCATTGATAAGGTAGTAAAGCTTTTTAAGATACGCCTCAAACTTTGTCACTAACTGATTGAACGCGATATGCTTATCCACCAGCGTAGGCTTCTTGGCATATAGATTCTCAAATGCTCTCTGAATAAATATGTCCACACCGTCAAGAGAATCGATCGACCTAGTATTGATTACATAGAATACACTATTTATAATTTCCTCCATTGGACACATGTGGGGCAACAATGAAGGGATGCATGAAGTCAATATTTCTTCTATCTTATCTCTTACAGTTTCCAGATTGAAACCAGTCTCTACTTCGGAGTTTTTCCCTGCTGTAACAGTCACAACTTCTTCTAGTAATGTTTCAGCTTCCGATTTAACATCAACGTTTACGCCAAGATAAGCCTTCAGGATGGCTTCTCGTTTTGCTCCGTCAAGGATGAAATCGCGAAGCATCTTGTCAGCCTTTGGTCGTACCATACGAGGTGGAATTGTTGTACCTTCTATCTTTTCGAGGAAAGCGCGAGTCTTCACGCCATCAAGAGTCAGTTTAAGGTTCTCAAACTGGTTATACTCATTGATATTCTGTTCTGTCACGTCACGCCCCATGATATGGGTAAGCTGACTGAAGTTTAAGCCTGTAGCCTCTGCAAGTATCATAATCTGCTTGTGGAGCTCACGAAGCTGGTACTCTGCAATGTAATCTTGAATGGTCTTTCCTGCCTCAAGGTGAAGATCACCACTCTCTATGTCATGCAAAACCACCATTGCCGTACGCTGGTCACGCTGTGAGAGTGAGGCAAACGTCTTGTGCAATTCCTTCAAAGCCTCTTTTGTCAGTTCGCTACCTGGACCATTCATATAGAGGTTTTTGACAAACTTCACAAATTTTGAGTTGATATATTCGGCATCAATAGTTCCTGTACCTGTTTCTGTGATATAGGTATCGATTGGATAGTCAAACTCTGTAGGCTCAGAGTTACCTCCTGACTTTGACTCAAACAATTCGCGATAACGCTGTAGTAGGGTAAGATATGTTGATTCATCAATCTCCATCTTTACCTTTGTGTAGGTATCACCATGCTCAAACTCATACTCAGTCTTCTCCCAAAGGAAGCCTTGCAATTTTGCAGCTTCAAGCAAACGAGTCATCTGCACAAAGTCCTTGGCAAACATATTGCGGTCTTCGCGAGTATCAGGCAACTTTGAGAAATTCTGAATGTTATGAGACTTAAAGATATCACTTATGTGTAGGAAATAACGATTGATGCTATCAAGGTTCTGCTCCAGTTTATCCACAAAAACTCCAAGAGGTCTGTCCACATATACTTCAAGAGCATCTTCTATATTCTGCTCCATTGTGTATGGAAAAGTATAGTACTTGATGATACCAAACGGTTTGTCTGGTCCAAACAAACGGTTGGTACGTGAAAACGACTGAATTATGTCCACATATTTCATCACCTTGTCCACATACAAAGTGTTCACCCATTTTGAGTCATAACCAGTCAGCATTTGTGTTACAACGATAAGTAGGTCAATCTGTTGTTGATGATCATGTTCTATACCCAAGTAAGGCTTCTTATGTGCCAAACGCTTAGCTACATCCTTCTTGTACTTGCCGTAAGTTGCCAATGCAAAGGTTGTTTGATAGCGAGCGTTATAGTCGGTAAGCATCTCCAGTATAGCATCTTCCTTAGCAATACCTTCATCACTGTTATCGATATTGTTGTCAAATACAGTTACGGCATTTACCGATGGGTATAGTTCCTTGAATAGTTTATAATATGCGATAGCCTCTGGAATGTTTTGTGTGGCAAGGATAGCATGGAACTTGCCATTCTTGCTTGCCTGCTCACGATGTGCCACAATATCCTGTACTACAGCTAAGTGATGCACTCGTTGCTGATAAATATCTTTTGGCAGATAGTGCTCGATACCATGTGTCAACTTTCCTGTCTTTGGATCATTATATGTATCTGGCATCTGTAGTTCAGAAATAAACTTGTTATACACCTTCTTCTTTTCTTCATCCTCATCTACCTCCCCGATGGAATGAACCCCGAGTTGTGCAAAAGCTGCCTTTTCACGCAGTTCATCATCTTCGTATGTGTTTACTCGATACACATCGAATCCCAGCACGTTGCCATCAGGAATACCATTTGCTATTGTATATTTGTGCAACATGTCACCAAAGAGTGTTTCTGTAGTTATCTCGTTATGTGCATTTTCTTCAAAGACTGGTGTTCCAGTGAAGCCAAAGAGCAACGCACGTGGAAAAGCATTCTTGATACCAATAAGCATACCTCCGAATACGCTACGATGGCACTCATCAATGATAAAAACCAATCTTTTACGACCGATTGCATCTATCTCGCTCTGAGCAATGCCGTTCTGCACATTGATGTTCGACATCTTCTGTATGGATGTTACAATCAGTCGGTCATCAGGATCGATACTCTTCAACTTGCTGACTAGTATAGCTGTATTCTGAGTATCCTGTATGCTGTCATCATCGCCAGCAAAGCCACGGTATTCATCCAAAGACTGTATTGAGAGTTCGATGCGGTCAAGCAGGAATACCACCTTGTCTGCATCACCAGAATTTGCTATGAGCTGAGCACTCTTAAATGAAGTCATGGTTTTACCTGATCCTGTAGTGTGCCAGATATAACCACCACGATGCTGGTGAGTATCCCAGTTTGTGCGGTGAGTCACATCGCTTATCTTGCTAGCTGCATAATACTGATATGAGCGTAGCACCTTTAGCATCTTGTCCTTTTCGTCTGCTATAGTATAGTAACCCACAAGCTGGTGTGCCATAGGGATTGACAATAATTGACTGGCAATAATACGCCAATCAGTTATTTCCATATTGTTGAAGTCTGCCCAATGGAATTGGAACTCAGGTTTGAAGTTATCTTCTGCTCCTGGATTAGCAAAGTACAAAGTCTTTTCGGGTGTCATGGCCACGAAAATTTGTACTAATTTGAAGATACCACTAGAAAAAACACCTTCGTGAGTGTAACGCTTAATCTGGAAGACTGCTTGTGTCACATCCACTCCGCTACGTTTCAACTCCACATGGATTACAGGCATACCGTTGATAAGTAGCATTATATCGCCTCTACGTTCGCCTCCCAATGGATGAGAAGCCTTGAAACGAGGTTGACGTACAATCTGATAACGGCTCTGACCAGCACATATTTCCTGTGCATCAAAGATTTTCAAATATACCTCCTTGCCACAGTTATTTGCATCTGCTGGATTATCACGCTTTATTATAACCTGTCCACCATTGATAAGACGGTTCATCTCAAATGGTGAAGCACACATGTTCACTTGGTCAATCACTTGCTGCATCTCTGTCTTTGTCAGAGGTGCATTGCCCAATCGGTTAATGTCGCGGTTATTATCATAGAGGATATTCGCCCAGTTCTGTACAAGGTCTTCCTCTGTTGGATTCATCATGATTCCTCCATCCCATCCATGACTGGTGTGAAGAAGATTGGCAAGAGCCTGCTCAAATGCAAGTTCCTTGATGAAGAATTGAGTATTATCGTTAGCCATATTTAAATTCAGCTTATCATAAATGATTATAGTATTCTGTTTTATATCGCTCTATCGTTAGTTTCATTGTTGACACAAGTACATCAATATCATTAACTATTGATGTTGTGTCATCTTCTGTAATGACATATTCACCCATGCCATCACCCCAACGAATCTCGCAGTTGTGGTTAGGTATGCTTATAACCAAACCATGAGAACCAAGCGACTTTGAGTCCTGCAATTCTACAATTACATCTTTCATCCACTTTTTCTCTTCTTTATTATAGAATACATCAGCAGCAAGTGACTTAATATAACTTAGCATTGGATCTAAGCAATGGCTATCCGTTGTCTTCTGCTGAGCAAAAATGATATGTCCTTTATCTTCATAGAATCTCTTTCTCCAAGATTCCCAGATAATATGAGGACGCTGTTTGAAATACTTTACCCATCCTGTGTTGTTTGTTGAATCAATGGTGTGTTTGCAGAAGTCCTCCAATGTAGCTTGAATATTCCAATCAATCCAAGTCTTTATGAACACACGAACAGATTCACCAAATTCTGGTTCCTCTCGCAAATAACGCTTCATACTATTGTCTCGGTCTCTATTAAATTCATAGAGTCGATTCTTAGATTTCCAGCAATCCGGCTGTAAGCATAACATAGCGTTATAATACAGTTCTTGTTTATCCCATTGTCTATCAAGATTTATCCACTTTGTCAAGCAGTTAGAATAAGCAATAAATGTTTCCAGGTTACCATTTGCCCAATGTAACAGACATCGTATTTGTCCCCATAAATATGGATTTCTTTCAGCATTTCTTATTGCATCTGTCCAGGAAACATTAATAATACCTTCGTTGTCAATAAGTCGCAATTTTGCCTTATCCTCTTCTTCCTCCAAAGACTTATTGTCAATACCCTTGTATGGGTGATTAAGTTGTTTGAGGAATAACAATACTGCAGCATTGTTTTCATAAAGGTCTATACCATTATCTTCATGATAGCGTTTCATATCCGAAACCATACTGAATACAGCTCCAAATGCATCCGAAGCATCCTTCCGTTTATTGATACGGTCAGTATTGTTATCGAACTTAAATACGTTTCGAGACATACGTGTCCATTCCTCAAAGTTCAAGCACCAAGCCTCCGAGTCGGACCTATATGGGTAGAGCTTCAGGAAGCATTGCAATGAATACAATGTGGCAAGGGTATCATTACTAATGTTATCGCCAACTAAATGAGAGAAATAGGTGTAGTCATTGTTATCGAAGAACGAATCCAGAGGCAATAATGTTGTTACATCCGTATATTGCCCTTCACCTTTATCAATAATCCATAAGTTAATATCATTTATGAGCTCTCTGAAATCAATGATTGTGCAATAACTAGGCAATATATTGCTGTCGCTACTTCTCCAGTCAACGAGATAATTCTGGTATGCGATTAACAAATCATCTAGATCTGATTCATTGACATTATATGAAGACTCAAACAGGGTTTCATGCAAATTATATATACGATTCTTTCTGATTTCATATAGACGCATTGCTTCCTCGTCATCATCATCTGGTTTCTCAAAGTCATTCGACAAATCTATGCTAGGTACTTTTGCAAACAACTGCATTGCAATCATACGCAACAGAAATATCTTCAATCTTTTTTCAGTTTCCTTTGCAGCGGCAAGTCTCTCTTTTTTATTATCATCAGAAGGAATCTGCGTCATAACTGCACTTGCATACTTCTGCCAAAACAAATCTATCCACTTTCCATCCATATTCTCACGCCAAGCATGTTCTATGTATGAATCAGCAAGTTTCTTGCCATCACAATTCACTTCTCCTTGCTGCAATTGAATTTCTTCCTCAAGTGTAGATTTCAACTTGTCAAAATCAGAGAGAAGCTTTCCTCTTGCATTCATCTTGATGAACAACTCATCAGACATGCCCATCTCGCCCAAGTCAAGATGATTAAAGGTGATATTGTTCAATCTAGCCTGACAAGTATCCAAATCCAATGTCCAATCCATCTGTTCACAGATAGTGTCTATCATTACAAGCATAGAGTTGATGGTAGGATCAAAACGCCATCCCCATTGGAACCAATCTCTATTTTGGATAATTTCAGATGGTGTATGGATATGTGCTTTCAGTTTTGAGGTATCACGCTGCTCTTCTGGTTTACTTCTTTCTTCATCAGCTTTTTTCTTTGACTCTTTTGTCTTTTCAGCAGCTTCATTCACAAACTGCTTTGCATTATGGTGAACCAATTCTTTACAGAACGCCTCTGAGGTATTACGAGTTTCATATGTCAATATAGATTCACCTTCGGCTGTCTGCAAATCGACGCCTAACACCCAATGCAGGATAAACAAGGTAGTCAAACGCTGCTGACCATCGAGAGGTTCAAAAGCGTTTTTTCTATCACTACCATACACAAAGTCAAGTTGTGTTTCAGCCTTTTTGCCTGTTACTACAAGCAAAAGGCTACGTACAAAATGGTTACGGATTTCCTTCACCTCTTTGTTCTTACGTCCCTGTGCATAGTCACGTTGTATCTGTGGTATGCGTATCTTACCTTTCTTAATAAGATCAACGAAACACATTTTATCTATATTATCGCTCATAAGTTTCTGTAGAATTAGATTTAAACACATTGAAGATAACATCAACCGTGTTGTGTATCTCCCTTAGATAGCCATCAAAGTCAGGCATACTCCATCGCATTGCATCTATGAAGGATGATTCTGTGTTAGAGTTCGAGTAGTATTTCAAGAATACATTTCGTGTACCTATAGGCATAAAGCGTTTTCCGGCTTTATCTTCGCGGATAATGCAGTGGCGCTTATATGGGAATGGTGCATCTTGATACTCTCTATTAGTCTTATAATCAAGCAAAGTCAGATTGCCTATACTATCCTTATTCTTTATTGCACCATCACCAGCAGAGAAGTATTCAAGTACTTCTTTACAGAAATCGGTGTATTGTTTGTCAATGCCAGTTCCCCTAAGATTAGCTTCATACTTTGGAATAAAATCCATGCATTTATCGTATAGTGGCTTTGCTGTTGCCTTTCTTTCATTCAGTTTTGATTCTATTCCAAGAATATAAGCCACATTATTCAACCAGCGCAAACGGTCTTCGTGTTCAACTAATGATGCGTTGTTCTGAGAGTCAATATGTTCAATGTCCCATTTTTCTTTCTTGAATGAGTCGAATGCAAAGCGCTGTCCCTTCTGGCGACTTGTCTCTACATTGAACAAAAGCAATAGACGGAACACATACTTTGAGCCGTATTCAAAACCGTCAATGCTGGCTGCGTTGAGATAATTACCTTTGTCTTTGAAGCTATCCATAATTAGTTTATGGAACTCTTTCTCGGTATCATCATTTGTCCACTCTCTGCCAGAAAACTGTTGCTTGGCGTATTCTAGCTTATTGTAGATATCAAGAGGTTGATTGCCAACACTTACCAGATAACCAACATAGTGATAGTATAAGTTGTTTTCGTACCAGGCAATCAACCTGTCATTAGTTTTTATGACATGCTCCCAAGCAGCACGCATGTTGTCAATACCGTGTTTCTTCCATAGTTGTTTAAGTTCTACAGAATCATCTTTACGTTCTTGTGCTCTGCAATAGTCATATAGGTTCTGGAATAGACGATACGAATAATCTTTATCCGCGTGGTCAGTTGGTTTCTCTGTTACAAAGTCAAACAATACATCTATTCTCGTCTGATGACTATCATTGCTGTTGCTAATAAAGTACCAGAACTTATCATCCTGAAACTGACGCTCCATGATGTTCCAATCCAATGCCAGTTTGTCAGCTTCGACTCGATCGTTATTAGATAGGATATTTCTATCCATGATAAACAATGCCTTGATAAGTTCTGAACTTGTAAGACTGATTTTTCCTTTGTTAAGTCTGTTAAACACCTGTATGCTTTCAATGGCTTGCTTCTCTTCTGAAACCACATACCAAATGAACTTTACTTGCTTGCTATTATTAGGAAGAAGTAAACAGTCTTTGATTGAATTCATTACACCGTCATAGATGTGATTCGTAAACCATTTCTCAATCACATTCTTGGCAACAGCCAGATAGTAACTGTCTATGTTGTCTTGAGGTTTGGGGTTTTCAAAATCCAACTGAGGGCGATTAGTATAGGTCAGATTGTAAATCTTATCGGGTGTGAATATCTTCTTTTCCAAAGGCATCAAACCATATTCAAATATGAACATCAATATCAATCTAAGGGTGGTTAAACGTTGCTGCCCATCCAAAACTTCCCAGGCATCAATCTGTACGCCATCAGTATCTGTCCACTTGCAAGGTTTTACGACGAGTGGCTGTAGGTAATAACTATCCTCTGTATCCTGTTTAGCAAACTCACAAATGTCTTCCAATAGGTCAATAACCTGTTTTTCCTCCCAGCGATAACCACGCTGGTAGGAAGGGATGACAAAGTGATACTTTGTCGTGATTAACTCTGCAACAGGTTTTGGGCAGAAGTTAGAGTTTGATGTGTATTGAGTGTTACTCATAGCTATTCTTTGTTTCTATAGAGTTGATTTAATGTTTTAGCTTTCTTCTTATCAATATTGCTTATCCAAGCTGACCAACCGTTCGAAGAACGACCCAGACAGAATACTGCAGCTCCACTTGGTGATGGAAATGATTTAGCACGCTTTACGATGTAGAAATCGCCTTCCTGTTCACAACGGCATTCTTTGAGCATTTTTGCTCTCTGTTCTGGATGTCTGAACTTAGCGCTTTCTTTCACACATATCTTGCTTCCTTCCAATACTGTCATGCCTCCATCATTATAGATACCCTTGGCAAGAATTCCATTCTCTACGATGTAGAACATTGGCGACTTGTCTGTTACTTCAGCCTTCTCGAAGATGTTATAACCCATGAACGACACGATGAAACGGATGTCTTCAAAGTATTCGTCATCGGTACTTCTTTGTGATTCTGTCAAAGTAGGATTTTTGGGATTCTGCTTGTTCTCATCCAGTGTATACTGATTGACCTTCAGTGCAAGCTCCACAGATCTCTTTTCAAGATACTGCACGTCAGCCTTTGTCTTGTCATGGGCAAGCGAGACAAATACCAAAGCTCTTTGCCAGAAATCCTTCTTGTTGATATGGTCACGGACTCGCTTATCAAAGTTTTCGGTTTCACCGATATAAGCTTTCGGATTTCCGCTTTCTTCTTCACCTATTAGTATATATAGAGCCGGCGTACGCAATTCTTTACGTTCATCTTCTCGCAAAATATCTATGCGTGTACGGGGGATATTGTAAGCAATCATTGTGCGGTTGCTTATCACGACGGTTTGCACTCCCTTTGGCGTTCCGTCAATCAAGTATGTTGTTATAGTCTTGCCCATGTTGAATATCTTGGTTAAACAAACATCTTATCAAGACATGCTGATTTGATGCGTTTTAGTGATTCTAGTTTCTGCTCTTCGAGAGATATTTGTTTGTCGATGGTGCGGAAGAAGATAGAGATCTGTTTCTGCTCTTCATAAGAAGGGAAAACAAAGTCCATTTCCATAAACTCCTTAAAGCTGATTGAACGACCATCTCGAATACCATAAGTGATCAGTTTCAAACGATCAATGAAAGTTTTAGACATAAAGATGTACTTCCAATAATAGTCATCGTGTTTACCGTCTTCCTTGAAACCGAACACTGTATATGCAGGAGAACAAATACCTTCAACGGAAGAGTGTGCAAAGCCACCTTGAAATGAACGAAGATGGATGACAAACTGACCTGGCAACACCCGCTTGTAGGTCACCTCGTTTGATTGGTCATGGAAAATATCATATCCACTTTCGCTTCGTGGTGCCATTCCTCTAATGTCCTGACAAGCAGATAGTACAGGAAGTTCTGGATGGTTTCTTTCGTCGAATGTTTTAAACAATTCGCTTGCTTTCATTGATGAATATTCATCTTTAAATCCTTTGAATCTAACTCTAGGCTTTGTCTCACCCTTCTGTGGTAACATTGCCTGAAGTAAACCAGCTTTCAACTGATACAATGATAAAATCTTCCTTTCTGATGTTATCAATAGAGTATTAAAATTATCAAAGAAATTAGAAATTGATATTTGTTCCTCCAAGCTTGGTAAATATGCCGATTGTTTCAAAAAGACTTCAGGTTTAAGAGTTTTTAATTTCTTAACAGTACCCTCTGCAAATTTTGTTATTTCATGAATAAAAGAAGGCCTTCTCACTATATTTTCCATAAAACCTGCACTTTGTGTCGTCTCGAATATTTTGTATATAGGCGACACAACACCATCATGAAGCTTATTGCGATGAATTGCTCCAAAAATCACATTGGCAGGGTTATAAATAATATCATTATAGCGAGTAATAAGGTACTTCTTTGTCACGATGTCTTTGATCAGAAAATCACGTTTGTTTGTTTTCCTGTTTTCAGGTTCAATAACCCCTTCTGCTATGGTAAATGACAACTGAGGCAGAGATTCTGTAATTGTGCTTAATTCATGTCTCTCGTGGAATATCTCGTTAAAAGGATATTCTTTCCATTCTCCAATATGACCTTTTAATCTAATTTTTGGTTTCATAGAACTATCCCTTTATAATATTCATAAACTCTTGCATACCCAATACAGCATAAGTATCACCAGACAAACTGCCAACAAAGTCAGACAAATCTTGTTGAATTTCACTTATCTGATTATTTATATCTTTATATGAGTTAGTATACTTTGAATTTAATGTTTGTAACTTCTTATTCAGTTCTGTAAGTTCTGTCGAAAGTACATTATTGATCCCATTACAGATAGGCGAAATCCATTTCAATCGTAATAACTCTTTTACCTCGTCATCTGTAAGATTCTGAATAGTTTCAATAGTCTTTTCTTCCAGTTGTGTCTTTGCAACCTTGATTGCCTTGTTTATTTTGCTTTGCTTTTCCCAAAGAGCTACAATTTCCTTGAGCTTTGCCTTTGTCTCGGGGTCGACATAATCACTCTTAGCTTTGGCATCATTTGTGATCTTCTTCTTGTTTAGCTTAAGACTTTCACCTTCCTCAAGATATACTAAAGCTTCATCTTCTGTGAAGTTGTTTGGCTCATCCTCTAGATTTGAGGCACATTCATCTACATCTATCTGCAGCTGAGCAATAGTGGCAAGCTCCGACTGAAACTTCACACTCTGCACTAGTTCGAATGGGAGAATGCGACCTTTGATTCCGTCAGGAACTTCAATCTCATTATCTCCATCCTTCTTTATTTTATAAGCCTGCTCAACGGTACGAACTACATCAATGCCGTCGCTTTGGATAGTTTCAATGTCATTAACGATTACCTGCCAGTTATCAGACAATGCCTGATATGCGGTGTACTTATCAACAAGAGCGATTGGCTGTAAACGACGGAAGATTTCCTCGGTAATAACATCTTGCTCCTTCATTTCGTTTACAGACATGACATTGGTGATAAGATGTTCGTGAAGCATATCCTCAAAGCCTTCAAAGGCATCAGCAAACAACTGCTTCAACGCTTTAACATCTGCATTTGCATTGATAGTATCAGCTATGCTCTCCACCTTCACACTTGCGTATGGGCTTCCGTCCACATTGCTCTGGTATATTTCGCTGCGCAATGAAGGCAATGCTTGCCAGTAGTTGTCGAGCGCATCAATTTCGCTCTCTGGTATACCTCCAAACATGGTAGCATAGATATCATACTGCACAGCAGCTTCGCTTGAATCCAAATAACGAGGTATATTGAGATTATAACCATTCTTGCGAATTTCATCACGAGTAACAACACAAGAAAATCCAGGGATTGACTTACGCTCACGAACTGCATCAGTAATACGCCTAATATCGCCTGCCCTAAGTATATTTTGTGACCCTGCCTTTACAAAGCCCTTAGAAGCATCTATAAAAAGTACATCATCATTACTACGTCGTTGTTTCAGAACCATTATAATAGTTGGAATATTAGTTCCGAAGAAAATGTTTTCTGGCAAACCAATGATGACATCGATATTGTTCTTCTCTATAAGGTTCTTGCGAATTTTGCCTTCGCCATCAGCATCTTTTTCTGGATCACCTCGGAAAAGCACGCCATGAGGAAGAACGATAGTAAGAATGCCGTCAGGCTTGATGTGGTGGAGTTCATGAAGCAGAAACGCATAATCAGCCTTGCTTTTTGGAGCCACACCATAATCCTTGAAACGAGAGTCCATTTCTGCATCAACAGGATTCCAGTGCTGAGAATATGGAGGATTGCTGACCACAGCATCCACATAAAGAGGCTTGCTCATATCGCCTGCCTGTACAGGCCAATCTTCATCAAGCGAGTCTGCACAGCGGGCATTGATGTTGTTTGGCTTGATACCACGCATCACAAGATTCATACGTGTGAGGTTGTAGGTATTCTCCTTCAGTTCCTGTGCATAGTATTTCACCTTGTTCTTATCCTCGATATGTCTGCCAACCGACTTACCAATAGTGATAAGCAACGAACCAGAACCAGAGGTTGGATCATAAATTTCGATAGTATCCTTTGCCTTATGGTGTTCTGCCACAATCTCCGACATAAGGATAGCTACCTCATGTGGCGTATAGAACTCACCAGCCTTTTTGCCTGCATTGGCGGCGAAGTTACCAATCAAATATTCATAAACATAGCCAAGCACGTCATAGTCTTGACTGCCATCGGTAGGAATATCCTTAATGAGTTTTATGAGGTCTTTTAGTGCGCGAGTTTGCGAAGCTGGATTCTCTCCAAGTTTACTAAGACCGGCTTGCAAAGTCAAAAAGATCTTTTCATAGACAGAGCGATAGTTCGCACTTACCAAACGGTCGAAATTGTTAAGTGCAGCACTCAGGTCTGCCACATTAAACATAGAATCAGGCTTCAACCATGTACTGAACAGATACTTATACTCGATAAAGTATCCGATATTGTTCTTACAGTACTCAATAGTATCCTTTGCATTAGCATCTTCATAGTCTTCAACAAGAAAAGGCATATCCTCGTCAGTCCATCCATCCTTACGAAGATATTGCTCCTCGTTGTCACAGAGGAACTTGTAGAAAATAAGACCAAGGATATAATCTTTGTATTCGTTGGCATCGATCTTCGAACGCATCTTGTTCGCCGACGCCCATATTTTATTTGCAAGTTTCTGCTTATTCATATATTTACTTTCTAATTATTCTATGCTAGTAGTGTTTTATACATATTTTGACAATTAATTTGACCTTCAGCCAATTTGGTCATTAAGTCACTATGCCATTTTACAACATCCATTACCTAATTAAGGCAAGACCTAAACATGAAATTTAAATCAACCTTCTTGTGTGAACCATCTTGTATAATTATCGATCAGATTCCCTATGATGTAAGATATTGCTTTAGGCATGATGGAACATTCGGCTTACCTATAACCGCTTTTACCCACAATCAATCTTTCAAACATCCAACAGGAACAACATAGATTCCATCAGTCCGTCTATAGGCAAAGTCTCCTACACCAGTTAGTACCATACAAAATGCAGGTGCCTTCATTCGGGAGGTGTCAATAATATTGGTAAGTGCAGTTAATGTTTTAGCACCATCCTCAATAAGTTTTTCTCCGCCTAATTTTATCTCAATTAAACCATATGCACCATTACGCAAATGCACCACAGCATCACATTCCAAACCATTTTTATCCCTATAATGGTAAACCGAACCATCTAAAGCATCCGCATAAACACGAAGATCACGGATACACATCGTCTCAAAAAACAATCCGAATGTATTCAAATCATTAATCAGGTCATTAGGCCCAAGTCCCAAAGCAGCAACTCCCAATGAAGGATCTACATAATATCTTGTGTCAGATGTGCGCACTGCTGTTTTGCTTCTCAGATTTGGATTCCATGCCGGCATATCTTCTATCACAAATATTTTTCGTAAAGCAGTAAGGTATGCTCCTACTGTCTCATCGCTGATGTTTCCAGTATCATTTGTTGATATATCAGCAAGAATTGTTGCTATGCTTGCTTGAGAGCCCTGATGTCTAGCATATGAACGCATAATTCTTTTTGCTCGCTCCTCGTCTCTTTTCACGTTATCTACTCGCGATATATCACTATTTGTAATGGCTTTATAATACTCCGTCACTTGCGATAATGCTGCCTTTTCCGTTTTCTTTTGCAGAGACTTAGGCCAACCGCCACGACAAGCGGCAAATGCAAGCATTGGCAATGTCAGTTTGTTTAATGCTCCTATTCTATCAGGAGTAAGAAACAAATCCGACAAACTAACCTCTCCTGTAGATTCTCCTGACTCCCAAAGACTCATAGGACGCATAGTAAGCCATCCGTATCTTCCAGTTCCAGTATGATGAATTTCTTTCATATCAGCTGGAACTGCAGATCCTGTAAGCATAAACTGACCATCGTCATCTCTATGATCAACTTCAAACCGAATGGCATCCCAAAACTGAGGAACATGTTGCCATTCATCAATCAAACGTGGCGTTTCTCCTTCAAGCAAAAAACGGATATTAGTTTGCGCCATCTGTTTATACTGTTCTTGCTTTACCGGGTCGTCCATATAGATGATGCTTTTAGCTTGTTGTTCAGCCGTAGTCGTCTTACCACAAGCTTTTGGACCTTCAATTAAAACAGCACCCATTGCCTCTAACTTATCACGCAATAATTTATCTGCTATTCGATTTTTATATTCCATGGATACATAGTTTTTGCAAAGATAGGGAAATAGTTTATGAATCATATAAATTGCAATACAAATTTGGAAGTTTGGACGAAATCCATTTGGTAATTTGGCCTATTTTTGCTTGGTAATTTGGCGAATTATAATTATTTCCTTCGATAACTTTTCGTTTGCTGCTTACATACTGTTACTACCGCAAACATCAGACACCTTCTCCGATACGCCTCTTCCTCCTCATCCGGCCTTCTTCCGTCCCAGCGAAGGTCTGAGTCGGAGGTGCCACCACCGCCGGCTGAAACAGCGACAGGCTGTCCGCAAATCAAAGCATCTGCGATGGTGAAGATTCTTTCCCGTACAGACGGCTCAGCCAACTGGTCAAGAAATGTCTGCATTTGTTCAGTCTGATTATCGTTGAGATCCGTCAGTCGTACATACTCCTGTTGCAACCATTTAAGCTCCCGATAGTCCAGCAACGCATTATTCTGCACCGCCTGTATCTGCTGTTCGGCATCTTTCCGATACAGTTCTTCAATCTGACGGACAATCTTCACGAATCGGCTGGCGATAGACCTGTTCTGCACCTCAATCCATTTGTCAACACCGAATATCGGAGGTTTACCTGTGATCCGTGGCGGCTCAAAATCTATCTTGTGATTACGGAAAGGTTGCGCCACTCTACCGACACGGTCTATATTCTTTGTCATCTTCTCCAGTTCCTGCTCCTTTTCTTGAAGCTTACATGCCTTGTCTTCAAGCTTTGACTGGTATTCGGAAATCTGTTTTTGTATCCTGGTCTTTTGAATTTCATATTCCTGAAGAGCGATTTTGCCGGAAACCAGAGACTTCTCAATTTCTTCAAGTTGG
>OGDQ01000785.1_pt1 | contig 22551 bp, 10 predicted proteins | sample 1570451 | NCBI WGS metagenome assembly OGDQ01 (sample SAMEA2582171, study PRJEB24529) | metagenome | biome: Human gut stool | place: China | collected 2011 | reverse complement strand
TTGCCGGACCGGGGTTTATCAATGGAGTACGTACATTGGTTCCCGATGACCTGGTACCCTTAGGAGAAGTAATGCGCGATGGTATGTTCGTATTCTACGGAAAAGGATACAACCAAACGTATGACACGACGTTGAATATGGACTTGGACATCACACAGAAATTAGATTTCGTCACTCCGGGACTGAGCGTTTCCGTCAAAGGAGCCTACGACAATCAATTCAAGTTATATAAGGAACGTGCCGGAGGAGCCATAGAATCACAAACAGTATACTACCAATCATATTTCGACTCGAACGGGAATATGCCCCAGACCGATCCCGATTACGACAAGACACATATTTTCGTACCTTCCGGCAGCGATACTCCGCTGACCTATTCGGAAAGTAGCGGACGAGCACAAAACTGGTACCTCGAGGGACGTATCAACTATGATCGTATGTTCGGCGATCATAAAGTGTCCGGACTCATCCTGTACAACCAATCACGCAATTACTATCCGGACAGCTACACTTATCTGCCGCGCAACTATGTAGGACTGGTGGGACGTGCCACGTATGCCTATCAAAGCAAATACCTGCTCGATGTAAACGTAGGGTATAACGGCTCGGAAAACTTTGCTCCGGGTAGCACACGTTTCGGTATCTTCCCTTCTTTCTCAGCTGGCTGGATAGCCACTGCCGAGAAATTTATGGAAAACCAGAAAGTAGTGGATTACTTAAAGCTCAGAGCTTCCTGGGGACGTGTAGGTAACGACAAAGGCGTAAATTCCCGCTTTATGTACATGCCTGCCGTATGGGGTGGCTCAGGAAGTTACAGTTTCGGTATTAATAATCCCATATCCCAATCGGCAGCCGCCATCTCAAGTATGGGTAATCCGGAAGTGACTTGGGAAACTGCGGAGAAACAGAACTACGGTATCGATCTTAAGTTCTTCAACAGCCGCCTGTCTGCAACTTTCGACTATTTTATCGAACACCGCACGGGGATTCTTATTTCTCCAGAATCTACTCCGAACATTATCGCAACCTCTCTGCCTAACCTCAATATAGGTAAGGTAAACAATCACGGTTACGAAATCTCTTTGGGCTGGCGCGACAGGATAGGTAAGAATTTCGGTTATTACGTAGATGCCAACGTCTCCTTTGCCCGCAACAAGATCCTTTATATGGACGAAGTACCCAAGCAGTTCTCTTATATGAACCATACCGGCGGTTCTACGGGACGTTACAGCGGATTGTACAACTTTGTCCGTCTTTATCAGTACAGCGACTTTACTACCGGTGCCGGTGGCGAGTTAGTTTTAAATCCGGAACTTCCGCAACCCTCCGTGAAGGTATATCCGGGCGATGCTATGTACGCTGACCTCAACGGTGATCATGTCGTAGACGGTAATGACAAATGTGTGACCGGCTTTGCCACCCGCCCGGAATATGTATTCGGCATGAACATGGGTTTCAACTGGAAAGGCTTTGACCTCTCCATGCAGTGGGTAGGCTCCAAGAACGTCAACAGAATGTACGAAATCGAATACCGTATCCCGTATACCAATGCAGGAAAGCGCGGTCTGCTGACCTACTTTTATGATGGTTGTTGGACAGAGGAGAACCAATTGGGTGCTGTCTATCCGCGTGCATCGGAAACTTCGGAAAGCTGGAATTCCGAGCCCTCTACTCTTTGGCTGGCAGATGCTTCTTATCTCCGCCTGAAAAGTCTGAGCCTCAGCTACACGCTCACCGGAAAAAAATTCTTGAAGAAACTGGGACTTACTTCACTCGGATTCAATTTCAGCGGTTATAACCTGCTGACTTTCTCACCGCTTAAATACCTTGACCCGGAAAGTAACCCTGACAACTATGGAGAGTATCCGCTGATTAAGGTGTACAGCTTTGGTTTAAATCTTAACTTCTAAAAGAACAACTTTATGAATAGTATATTAAAAGGATTCATGGCACTAGGATGCCTGCTAATGGCTTCTTCCTGCTCTGAAATCAGTTTCGGAGATAAATTTCTGGGCAATCAGCCTGAAAGTTCCGGAGCAACCACCAAAGAGATGTTTTCTTCGAGAATAAATGCCGAAAAGGTGCTGACAAAAGCATATACCGGATTACCTTACGGGCTGCCCACCACTTCCGACTGGAAGTTAGGTGTGAACATCCTCGAATCTCTCACTGACTTATGTTACAGTTTTCGAGACAACATCAACGACGGTCCTCTAAAACTTTATTATAACGGCGCACTCAGTCCCACCAACGTTCCCCGAAGTGCAGCCTACCGTTATGGAAGTAAAGCCGACTGGACTGCCATCCGCTACGCCTGGTGCTATATCGAGAATGTAAAAGATGTGCCCGATATGTCGGAAAGTGAAAAGAGCCAACGTATCGCTGAAGCGAAAACCGTTATAGCCCTTTGTTACTTCGAGATGCTTCGCTATGTAGGCGGCGTGACGTGGATAGACCACTATGTAGACGTCAACGAGGAGATGAACTTCCCCCGCATCACATTCGCCCAAACCGTGGAGAAGATTGTAGCTTTGCTCGACGAGGTCATCAACTCCAACTTAAAGTGGAAACAGGATGACGCGGATGACGGACGTATGACCAAGGCGGGAGCTATGGCACTGAAATTCAAAGTACTGCAATGGGCTGCCAGCCCCACTTTCAACTCTGACAAGAAATGGCATCCCCAAGCGGACGAATATACCTGCTACGGCAACTATAGCGCCCAGCGTTGGGAAGCTGCAAAGGCAGCAGGCGAGGCTTTCTTTGCGGAAGTGCAAAGACAAGGCGGATACTCGCTGATCCAGCCGGAGGAAGATACTCATCGGGCAAGACGTCTTGCCTACCGCCGGGCATACTATAATCGTGGCGGTACGGAAATACTGATCTCTACCCGTCATGGATATGATGTCAACACTATTTGGGAGTATATCGACAGCCGTCCTTGGGGGTATCTTCCTACATTAAACTATGTCGATATGTTCTCTTGGGCGGACGGAACCGATTTTCCGAAAGACTTCAACTGGCAGTCTCCTTCCCGTCAGCCTTTCTTTACCGTGGGTGATATGGAACCTACCCGTGACCCGCGCCTGTATGAAAATGTGGCTTGTCCGGGAGACACCTATTGCAATGGAACAGTCGCCCCTGTCCATCTCAATCATCCCAACTACAAAGCCGGTAGCGGATTCATGACCATGAAGTTCATCTTACAAGAGAACAGTGACCGTGAAGGGCCGATACAGTGGCCTCATACCCGTCTGCCGGAAATCATGCTGTGATATGCGGAAGTACTCAACGAAGTGAATAAACGTCCGAACGATGAAGCCTACAAGTTGGTGAACGATGTACGGAAGAGAGTAGGTCTCTCCGAACTTCCCAAGAACATGAATTACGATGAGTTTCTGGAAGCCGTACTGAGAGAAAGAGCACTGGAATTGGGATTCGAAGAGGTACGTTGGTTCGACCTTGTGCGCAGAGGTCGTGAAAACGATTTCAGAAAGCAACTGTACGGACTGCGGAGCAGAGGTAACGACCAACACAATCCCACAGCGTTCACTTTTGAGAAAGTAGAATTAAGCGACCGCTATTGGGTAGACAGTTGGGATACCAAATGGTATCTGGCTCCGATACCTCAAGACGAAATCAACAAGAGATATGGAATGACCCAAAATCCGGGTTGGTAAATTGATACGCAAACTAATATTCTATTGAACAATGAATAAAATAAACTATATATTAACCACTCTACTCCTGGGAGGTGCGGTAGTTCTGAACGCGCAGACACCAGCAACGGTATCGGATATGCAGCTGGCTGACACCTTGAGCGTAGGATACCGTATAAACGTATCTTCCCAGACCAGTAGTTATTCTGTCAACGGAGTCAATGCTTCTGCATTCGAAAAATCTCCGCATATAGACATCAGCAAAGCACTATATGGGAAAGTAGCCGGTCTGAACGTATATCAAGGCGCAGGCTCGTCAGCCGACAACGTTTCTTCTCTCTCCATACACGGTCATGCTCCGTTAGTGTTGATCGACGGTTTTCCTCGCGACATCACCGATATTAGTTCTATGGAGATCGAATCGTGCTACGTACTGAAAGACGCCGCTGCTGCTGCCCTCTATGGTATGCGCGGTGCTAACGGTGTAATATTGATTACGACCAAACGCGGCACAAGCATTGGACTAAAAGTAAAGGTAGACTATAACTTCGGCGTTAACACCCAGTTCCGCTCTCCTGACTTTGCAGACGCCTATACGTATGCGAACACTCTCAATACCGCACTGAGTGGAGACGGTCTGTCCGCACGCTACAATATCCGGGAATTGGAGGCTTTCCGTACAGGTATTTACCCATACGACTATCCGAACGTAGACTGGTGGGAAGAAACGTTGAACAAAACCGGATTTACACATAACCTAAAAATGGCTTTCAGCGGAGGTGGCGAAAAGTTCCGTTTCTATACCGTAGTAGATTACTATCGTGACCGTTCGATGCTGAAGAAAAATACGGAAGACACACGTTACGACACCACGCCCACAGATACACGCTTAACTGTGCGTACCAATCTGGACGTGAACGTGACTAAAAGTACTTATCTGAAACTCGGAATCGCTGGAAAACTGAAAGAACTTCGGGGAACCCGTTACGGGCGTAACGCTATCTTCAATGACATTTACGGCATTCCTTCGGCCGCATTCCCCATCCGTCATGAAAACGGCATCTTTGGAGGAAGTTCAGTCTATGGAGACAAGAACCCGATTGCCTTACTGAAACATTACGGACATATCCGTAATGTATACGGAAGCCTGCTCGCCGACTTGAGCGTCCGCCAAAAACTGGACATGCTGACCAAGGGATTGGCAGTCGAGGCGGCTATTTCTTTCGATAACATCGGAGGAATGTATGAAACCAGCAGCAAAAGTTACCGTTATATGAACAGCGGAGCCAGTATTTCCGACGATGGCACATTGATAACCACTCCTACTATTTGGGGCACAGACTCCGAAACCTTGGGACACAGCCAGCCTTTTGAAAACCTGTTGTTCAGAAGCAACTTCCAGGCAAAAGCGGACTATAGCCGTACCTTTGACAAACACCGGGTAGGAGGAGCATTGATTTACGACATGCAGTCAGTAAATAGAAACGGCAGAAACAATTCACAAAAAAATCTGTCAGTTTTAATGAATGCCACCTATACTTACGACGACCGTTATACCCTTAATGCCGTATTCAACCGTTCCGGTTCGGCATATTTGCCGGATGGAGACAAATTCGCGAACTATCCTGCCATATCTGCCGCCTGGATCGTATCCAACGAAGCATTCATGGAGAAAATAACTCCGATTAATATCTTCAAGATTCGTGCCTCCTATGGTCTTTCCGGTTGGGATGGAAACTTGAGCCACGAATTATGGCGCCAGTCATACGGTTATGCTGCAGGTTACAACTTCGGCGAAAACGCCGGAAGCGTTTCAGGAGGTAGCGAAGGTAACTTGCCAGTAGTCGGATTGGTAGCGGAGAAATCCCAAAAAGCGACTTTCGGATTTGATCTTTCCGCTCTCAACAACCGGTTAAATGCTACTGTGGAAGGTTTCTACGAGAAACGTTCGGATATACTTGTGTCCGGCGCCAATTCCACGTCCGGCATCATCGGTGTCACGGTGGGGCAAGTAAACGAAGGAATCTATAAATACAGAGGATTTGATGCCTCTTTGAACTGGAATGACAAAGCCGGTGATTTCCATTACAGTATCGGAGCAACCATGTCGTACTTGAACTCGGAAGTAGTCAATGTAAACCAAGCCTATCAAGAGTATGACTACTTGTACACCAAAGGCAACCGTGTGGGACAGATGTACGGTCTGGAAGCAATAGGATTCTTCAACAGTCAGCAGGAAATCAACAACAGCCCGCAGCAAACATTCTCAGGCATCGCTCCCGGTGACGTGAAGTATAAAGACCAAAACGGTGATAACCGCATTGATGAAAAAGATGTGGTAAAAATGTTCGGTTCCTCACTACCACGTTTCTACTTCGGATTCAATCTGAATTTCTCCTATAAAAGATTCGAACTCTCTGCCGACTTCCAAGGAATGACCGGTGTAACAGTCTCTCTACTTGACAGCCCGCTTTACCGACCGCTTGTGGACAACGGAAACATCTCGAACACGTTCCTGAACGAGGAAGTTTACTGGACACCGGAGAACAAAGCCAAAGCTACTATGCCGAGACTGACTACACAGGAAAACCAGAACAACTACCGTGCCAGTTCATTGTGGTATCGTGACGGTTCGTTCCTGAAATTACGGAACCTGCTGGTAGCTTATACATTTCCGAAATCTCAGACCCGTTTTGCCGATTTACAAGTATTCGTGCAAGGCACTAACTTGTTCTCGCTAGATAACATCCATTTTGCCGATCCCGAACAACTTGGTATCGCTTATCCGTCTGCAAGGAGCTATTGGGCGGGTGTGAAACTTAATTTTTAATGTAAAGTAAATGAACATTATGAGAACCAAATACATCATCTTAACCGTTTTGTCTTCGTTGAGCCTTGCTTCGTGCAATTATCTCGATTTTGATGAAACAAACGGTTTGAAGACAAAAGAAGACATGTATAAGTATTTCGGTACAAGCAAAGATATGCTGTCCCACGTATACTCATATATGCCGCAAGGATATGCGTATTTCGCAACTGAAGGAATCTTTTCCGAAGAGAGTTATTCCATGCGTGACTGTGCCTCAGACGACGGTGAGTTCGGAGCTTACGCCGCCAACATCCAAAACGCGAACAACGGCAATTGGTCACCCATCAAAACGTATGATGACGCTTGGACGCTCTATCGTGGCATCCGTGCCGCCAATAGTTTTCTTACAGAGATTGCACAAGTGGACTTCTCGCGTTATGAACACGACGGACAATATCAGAATTGGATGAAGCAATTGAAATACTTCCCTTACGAGGCCAGAGTGCTGCGCGCACACTACTTTTTTGAGCTGGCACGCCGCTATGGTGATATCGCCATACCATTGGAAGTGCTTACAGAAGAAGAAGCGAACACTATTGGTAAAACACCATTTGCCGAGGTGATTAATTTTATTGTCAACGAATGTAACGAGGCTGCTAACAACTTACCGGATGATTATGTAAACGAACCGGGAGCGGAGATAGGCAGAGTAACCAGAGGTTTTGCAATGGCGGTGAAATCAAAAGCATTATTATATGCAGCCAGCCGCTTACATAATCCTTCTATGGATACCGAATTATGGAAGCAATCCGCCAAAGCTGCATTGGACATCATGAATACAGGACTTTACTCCCTTGACGGTCAAGAGAGTGCCAACAACTTCGCATCAAAAGAAGTGGTACTGATGAGACTCAATGCTGAAGCTACAAACTTCGAAAGATATAATTTTCCTCTTCGTTTCACTTACGGGGCACGCACTTCCATGATTGCTTACGGCAACTTCCCGTCACAAAATCTGGTGGACGCCTTTGAAACCGCCAACGGTTATAGAGTGACACTGGAAAATACCGGTTGGGTTTGCGATGACCCCGATTTCAATCCGCAAGCTCCTTATGAAAACCGTGACAAACGATTCTATCGCACAATTCTCGCCAATGGCATGACATTTAAAGAGAGTACGGTAGAAACGTTCAAAGGAGGTATCGATGATGGTATTGTGTCAGAAGGAGGTTCGCCCACCGGTTATTTTCTACGCCGGTACATTCAGGAAGGTACCAGTTTTGAACCGGGCAGGGAATCAGCCAACAAGCACTATTGGGCAATTTACCGTTATGCGGAAACCTTGCTCACCTATGCAGAATCCATGGTTAATGCTTTCAATGATGTCGACTACACTGATGAGACTTATGTGTATTCAGCATTGTGGGCTATCAACGAAGTAAGAAAGAATGCCGACATGCCGCTACTTACTTCTATGGGAAAAGAAGAATTCTTGGAACGTCTGTACAATGAATGGCGCGTAGAATTTGCCTTCGAAGATCACCGTTTTTGGGATGTACGTAGGTGGAAAATAGCTGATACTACCCAGCGCGAACTGTACGGAGTGAAGATTGAAAAACAACAGAACGGCACACTGAGTTTTTATAAAAACCTTTATGAAAGCCGCACATGGAGAGACTGCATGTATCTCTATCCTATACCTCAGAGCGAGCTGTACAAAAATACAAACTTAAATCCTCAAAATGCAGGATGGTAATTTATTGTCTAATCTAATAGTAAATATGATATATGAAAAAGTTATATAACAACACATTATTGCAACTGATTCTTGCATTGTGCACATTCAGTTTCGTAGCATGTCAGGAGTTCGATATCGACTCACAGCCGGAAGGACCCCTCAACATCCAGATAGATGCACTGGAGGCTTATACCGCTTTGGCAACTTCTCCCAGCAACATCGTTTTTAATATAAGTTCAAACACCCCTTGGACAATCGAGAGTAATCAACAGTGGTGCAAACCCACTCCCACTATGAGTGCGGCAAGTTCACTGGTTTCGGAGATTGTAGTAACTCTCGAAAATAATGTGGGAAAACAAATGCGTACAGCTCAACTGTTCATCAAGGCTGAAGGCATTGAGGGAACTAAGGTAGTGACTATCGAACAAGCTTCTAAAGAAGACTTGGTAGTAATTCGCCCTACGGATATCGTTCCTACCGAAGGAGGCATGGTTTCATTTAATATCATTTCCAATAAACCGTGGGAAATCATTACTACGACTCAGTTCCTTGAGAATATCGATAAAACATCCGGTACGGGAAATGAGAACGGTGAGAAAGAGAACATTACAATTACTGTCCCCCAAAATACAGGAGCAATAAGAAGTGCGGAAATCACCGTGAAAACGGCTTTTCAGGAGGAGACATTCACTATTACCCAAGATGGTATTGTGATTGAAACCAAGAATGAAGAAGATGCTGTTAACACAATGAGCGGAGAAGGTGGAGAGAAAACAATAGAAATCAACTCTAGTGTAGAATGGAAAATAGAAATTCCGACTGAATACAAAGAATGGCTGAGTGCAGAAGCAGACGGTAATCGGTTAAAACTGTCTACTACGTTTAATAATTTATTCGTTCCGCGTACCGGACACATCTTACTGTATCCTAAAATGAATGTTCCGGGATTTGAAGGCGTGCCTATTGAAGTGACACAACCCAGAAATATGTCTCTAAACAGAGGAGAGGAGACCGTAGATCCGGTGACAGGATATACTACTATCCAAAGTAAAGGCGCAGCCAGATTTGTATCCAATTTTGGATTCAGAAAAGGAAAAGTTGCTTGGGAGTTTGACAAAGTGGATATACCGGACAGTAATGGAGCAATCGAACTTAACGGAGATACATGGACTTGGGGAGATGGCTCCGGTTATATCAAAGCCTGGTTGAGACCGGAAAGTTCAGAGATGACTTCAAACATTGATGCATGGGACGGAGCTTACTTTAGACTACAAAACTTTAATATAAACATCAATGACGTTAAATCTATTTCCATTGAAGCCAAAGACGATCCGGAAAATGAAGGCAAAATATGTCTAATACTTTACGTCAACGAACAAGAGGTAGCACGGATGAAAAATAAGACGGACATTTATGCGGTCAATCCGAATTTCCGTGGACAACAGTTCTACTTCGGATTTGAAAGTGAAACAGACCAGATTTGTACAATGACATTCAAATCTATCAACTTTGAGTCTTATGAATAATACTAAAAACATAAAGTAAATATGAAATCAATTATACATAAAGCAATATACTGGGCTTTACCGCTTTTGACATTGCCTACAACTGGTTTACTGTTGCAGAGCTGCGAAGAGGACAAAGCAGAGAAGTGGGTCGACTTGCGTTATAGAGTAGAAGACTCTTACGTGATCCAAGCCTCCAACCCGGAGCCTTTCTCTTTCGAAGTCAAGTCTACTGACTCATGGGAAGTCTTCGGAAAATATGACTGGTATACCCTTTCACCCTCAACGGGTGAAGCTGGTAAGACCTATACTGTAACTGTTGCCTGCAAAGAGAATACCGCACTGGACGACCGTATAGATACCATTCACATCAAGAGTGACTATTGGACAGGCAAACGCTTTGTACTCACTCAGAAAGGTACTGCCTATCTGAATGTAGAGGACGTAGAGATGATTAACCAAGAAGGCGATGCTATGACATTCAATGTGCTCAGTAACCAGAAGTGGAGTGCTAAGGTGACAGAAGGTGACATCTGGCTTTCTATCCGAGGTAACGACGGGAAGATTGAAGGCGAGCAAAACGGACAGATTACAGTAGAAGCTACCCCCAACACAGGTGAAATGAGAACGGGTGTAGTAAACATTTACTACCGCCACGGAAAAGTTGCCATGGAAGTGAAATGCACACAAGACGGCGTGCTGCTGACACCGGAAACACCAGTGAACGGTAAGTGGTTTACCATCTATGAGCAAGAGCAGGAGCTCAAAATCTCCATAGAATCCAATGCAGAATGGACTGTTTATAAAGAGAATGAACTGGACGATACATGGTACGATTTCGAGAAAACTTCTTTCTCCGGTTCTGAAGAACTGGTAATCAAAGTATCCGAACATACGGGGTCCAGCGTTCGTACGGGAACAATCATACTGGCAACCAAAGCCGCCGAAGGCGCTACACCGCTGACCAAGACCGTGAAGTTCAAGCAGGCCAATCCCAAACGTCCTGAGGTACACAACATGGATGTTACGTTAGGTACTCAATATGGTCCCGGCAGCTTGATGCCCGGACGTTACAACTTCTACTTCGAACCTTTCAATGCCAACTTCGAACTCTTCTTTATGTGGGGAGATGTGGAACTTCGTTTCCATGTCAGTGACAATATAACCCTCCTAAGTACGAGACCTTGGTGTAGTGATGTGTTCGATGATAGATCTGATTGCCGCCACACTGTAGATTCCAGTCAACCCAATGTACTGTCGTTTGAACTCCAAGAGAGCGTAACACCTACCGGCAGCTGGCTCTACACCGAATGGATACTGAACAATAAGATAATCGCCAAAGCAACCAGCGATGGTGTGAGCGATGCAGACGGAACAGGCGACACGTGGAAAGTGCCATTCTCGCAACTTAGCTCCGGCGGAACTTTCCTTGTCAGAGCAACAAGTGGCAGTCTCGTATTTACTAAATGGGAATATGTGGCTCCGTTAAACTGGGGAGACTGATTCTTTAGTCAAAAAGTGCTTGCCCGCTTGCCAACAACAATTCGGGTAAGTGCTTATTAAACTCATAATACATAAAACCAAAAGAGTATGATGAAAAAAAAATTATTATTTATATTGAGCCTGACATTCATCGGTATTTCCTGTTTTGCTTGTCTGGACGATGAAACGAAGTACGTCACTCAAAAAAAGACTAACTATCCGCTTACAGCTTTTGCCGTAGCAGTGAATAATGTACAAACGGGTACTACCTCCTATTATCACGGAAAGATAGACCAGACCACCCACAAGATAGAAATCGGAACCATCGAAAATGCGAATGTCATCACCGGCGTGGATTATACATTGATGGACGGAGCGAGCATTTCACCAGACCCCGCTACCTTTATACAAAACTGGCAGAAAGAGCAAAAGGTGACTGTCACCACCGCGAACAATCAGTCGATTACTTATACCATCGTACTACCGAAGTATGACGAAACGTTGAAAGACATTATCTTTATAGACGATTTCAACGTAAATGGCATTCCCAACCCCAACAGCTGGGTACTCTGTCAAAAATCAACATCAGACTGGTGCGACGAGATGTCCGAAAGCTACGACCAAGCATATGTAGAAGATGGCAAACTGATACTAAAGGCAGAAAAAATAGGTAATGAATATCGTGCCGGCGGTATCGAGTCAATAGGTAAGGTAGACTTCACCTTCGGGCGTGTTGAAGTCAGAGCGAGAATCCCCAGACATCCTGACGGAGCCTTTCCTGCTATCTGGCTGATGCCTCAAAAGTCTGCTCCCTTATACAGTAGTTGGCCGAATGGCGGTGAGATTGACATAATGGAGCATATCCGGCAAGAAGATGTGATTTATCAGACAGTGCATACCCACTATACCTACGACTTGAACATCAAAGATCCTATCAACTCGACATCGGTAACATGCAGCTACGAGGACTGGAATATCTATGCCGTAGAATGGACAGAAGATAAAATAACGTTCTTTGTCAATGACCAAAAGACTTTCTCTTATGAGAACCTCAAGCTGGCAAATGAAGAAGAAATGAAACAATGGCCGTTCACCAAAGATTCTTCTTTCTATATCATTCTGAATATGGGACTTGGAGGAAACGCAGATTCATGGGCAGGTCCTATTGATGACACCGATCTACCTGCCATTATGGAAATAGATTGGGTAAAGGTTAGCAAACTGAATAAATAGTTTTTCTGATTAAGGTAGAACTAAGTTTTTAGGGACTTCTTAAAGGAAGAGGAATGAAAGCATAAACATACTTTATGATTTTCATTCCTCTCATTGTTACAATCGGTTTTCTAACATCAATCACAAACAGGTGTCGCCTCCCACTTTATCCTGTTTCCGGTAAGCAGAAGGAATCTCTCCTTTTATAGATTTGAAAACCTTGCTGAAATAACGCAAGGAGGAGAAGCCAACTACTTCAGAAATCTCGGTAATATTCATAGTGGTGGTTGTAAGCAACACGATAGACCGTTCAATACGCTGCTTATTCACATAATCTACAATCCCCATACCTGTGATAGTTTTCACTTTATTAAACAACAATGAGCGACTGATACACATATTAGTAGCCAAAAACGCAACATCCAGTTCCGGATTGCTCATGTTGTCCGCAATCAATGTATTCAACTTCAGCAGAAAAGTCTCATCAGCATTACTGAAACTCATATCCTTATGTGTCAACAATTTGTCATCCTTATAGCGTATCCTGATCTGTTCACGCTGCCGTAGTTGGTTATGAATTAGCGCCAGCAAGCTATCTATCTCGAAAGGCTTCGGAAAAAAGACATCCGCCCCAGTCTTATAACCGGTGTACATATTTTGTGAATTATGATAGGCAGTTAATAAAATGAATGGAATATGACTGATTTTCAAATTAGTCTTCACTTCCTTGCATAGTTCAAACCCATTCATCCGAGGCATCATGACATCACTGATGATAATGTCAGGCAATCGGTCTTTAATCTGCTCCAACCCTTCTTTACCATCTTTAGCAACGTATACACGAGCAAAATAATTACTCAACGTTTCTTTCAAATAGTTTCGTAATTCAGAAGTGTCTTCTACCACCATCACCGCATATTTCTTTAAGAATGTATAATCAATCTTGTCTTGTTCATTCACTTCCACTCCTGTAGACGTATCTGCCCGCAACAGTTCCTGTCGTCCATATGTATCCGCCAATAACGGTAACTCAAAATAGAATACCGCCCCTTTTCCTTCTGTATTCGAAGCACCCACTTTTCCCTTATGATGAGCAATAAGGCTCTTCGCATAAGAAAGTCCGATACCACTCCCTCCCTTCTCATGTATCCCTTGATAGAAACTAGAGAAAAGAGAATCTGTATCCACCATATTCAACCCCATTCCTTCGTCCTTGACAGAAACCCGTACCCGTCCTTCTCCCTCCAACAGACAGGTGATTAGCGTAGTAGTAGTATTTGATTCACTGAACTTGAGTGCATTCATCAGGAAGTTGGAAAGAACGAACTCACACTTATTCTTATCAAAAGGAACCTTCCCTATGCGCTCATCCAGTTCATATTCCAGCCAAATACCCTTCACGCGATATTCATCGGCAAATTTATCTCCGACAGACCGTACCCACTCATTCAGAGAGTAGGGCAGGATATGTAACATATCTTTTCCCTCCTCCAGTTTCCGCACGTCAAGTACCATGTCGATAATGTTCTTCATTTGGTGTGCTTGCTTATAAATTGGGACTAACAATTTTTCTACCTCACGATCACTACCTGATTCATGATTAATAATACGCTTCAACGGTGCACAAATCAGCGTAAGAGGCGTACGAAGCTCATGACTGATGTTCGTTAAGAAATTAATTTTCTCTTCATACATTTTGTTTTTCAGACGCAGAATCTCCCGCTTCTGTTTGGCTTTCTTTTTTCGATAAAAATAGAAAGTAATGCCATAAACTACTATTCCCACCAATATACATAACCCCGCATAAAACCAATTGCTCTTCCACCAAGGGGAAACAACCACGACATGAAGAATCGGCTGTTTCACACTCCACCCCCCATTACGAGTATAATAAGAAGCAGTAATTGTATACTCCCCTATCGGTAGATAATTAATAACCAAAGAGTTGGAATTGAAATTAGCCAAGTCCTGCCCGATTCCTTCAATATTAAACCGGAAAAAGTTTTTACGAAACACATCTCCCTCGTTCAACAGGACTTTCAGTTGCAGAGAGGAAAAGTCCCATGGAACCCGAATAGTTTCAATAGCTTTCTCCCGCTTCTCGGATAATGGGACAGGCAAACCATTCAGTAATACATCTAGTAATTCAACAGTATGATCTTCTTCCGTTTCTAAATGAAAGCCAGAATTTATCACTGTCATCCCCATAGTACCACCTAGAAAAACATCTCCATTATGAGCAAGAAGAGTGGCCTGAAAAAGATATTCGTTAGGCAAAACCCCGTCCACCTCGTCCAATGTAACAAAGTTCCGAGTGAGAGAAGAATAAACGAACAAATATCGTCTTGTTCCTACCCATATCCGATGTTGGTTATCAGTTACAACAGAAGATACCTCTTGAAACAAACTCGTCTTGATCAACTCGCTCTCTCCTGTTCGTGGATCGTAACGTACCAAGCCTTCGGTAGACGCTAACCAGAAAACGCCATCCTGGTCACGCGATGCATCATTAATGATATATTTCCCCTGATAAATCGTCCTGAAAATCCCTTCCGAGGAATCATATTCGCAGATATTTTTCAAATCGGTAAGATAAGTTTTCGTACCCACAGTAGCTATGATCAAGGGCGAATTTCGTTCGTATTCTCTTCCCATAGTGGCTACAATCTCAAATTTACGACGAGTAGTATCGTATATAAAAATATGTTGGCCACTGAAAAGAATCTTGTCTGGCGTTACCCGTCGGATGTTGACAGAGAAACCGTCAATACATTCACGATCATTTGTTTCTTTATCGACCAGAACAAAAGGACGTACCCGTCCCGTTTGCTTATGAAAAATAAAGAGTCCCTCGTTGAAAGAGGAAAATAATAATTCATCAGGGGTATATTCGACAATAGAAACCACCTTTTCATGCATAGTAGAAGGATAATGCTTAAAAGTTCCCGTTAACGGATCAAACCTATTGATTCCACCGCCATCAGTCCCCACCCAAACCATTCCATCACTATCTTGGAAAAAACTATTGATGGTCTGATTGCTCAACCCATATAAATTGCCAAAAGGAACATTCTGATAAGAACAAGCAAATACATTTCTTATACCAATCAACCCTCTGCGGATACTGCCCGCCCACATATTATTGGCAGAATCCAAATAAAGCCGATAAATGGTATTGGCAGGAAAGGAGTGAACATCATCCTGCTTTTGCTGAATGTTGGTAAACGAAAAATCATCCAAGGAAATGATGTTAATTCCGCCACCATCAGTTGCCACCCAAAGCTGATTATCTTTCTCCATAATATCATGAATGACATCGTACGTCAGAGAGGAATTGGATGTTGTAAAATGTTTCAAAAGTTTACCTTCTTGATAGCAGTACAGCCCACTACCATAAACGCTCACCCACAGACGCTTATGGGAATCTAAGAAAATAGTAGTATAACTCTTTCCGGTAAAAGCATCTACCTTCTTCAGTTCGTGGGTTTTAATATTGAAAGAATATATGCCATTCCAACATGAGTTAAGCAAGATATGTTCGTCATCGTAACGCACCATCTCCCAAAAAGGAACATAATAAGCAGGATCCTTTGCATAATATAAAGGTTCAAGTTTATTAGTGGCATAAGTATATTTATAAATATCACCTGACCCACCCAACAAAATTCCCCCTTCTACCAATAAACTGGAAGCAACATAAATAGGTTTACCATTACTTGATAAAGTTTTAAAGTTATCATGGCCTCTATTATAAAGACAAATACCAACTGTTGTGGCTACCCACAAATTATGCAAAGAATCTTCCGCTATAAAAATTATATTATCTGAGGGCAATGTACTTTCGTCCTCCGGCCGATGCAAATAGTGTTTCAAATGATCGCGATCGTAACAATTCAAACCAGACTCTGTACCAATCCATAAATAGCCTCTATGATCATTCAAGATACATTGTACTCTTGACTGCGAAAGTCCTTCTTTAATTCCAAGCTGTTTATAATAATAGTAAGGGGATTGGCTTCGAATGGAATGAGCCATTCCGACAAAGAAGAATATTAAATATATTTTTAACAGAACTTTACTCATATTTAGTAAGACATACAATACGATTTGTAAATATAATAAATTTTATTTTAATAGTACTGTTTTATTTCAAATTCTAATTATAAGTAAAGTACTTTTTCTTCCGTATATAAAATACGAATTAATTTCGAACCTATTTAAACATGAATTTAGCATAACCGTTGGTATGTTCTTCCACCTCCTACGAATACTTCTATGCGCTGAAAAAGAAAATTTATAGTTATAACTGATTTATATCGGGCTGACGTTATTTTACTAAAAAACATTAGATTCTCCTTATATTATAAGGTAGGGAGAATCTTTTTTTTTACTTTTGTGCCCAAATATTGTGGTACAAGCCATTATAAAAGAAAGAATTATGCAGAAAAACCTTGTCATTGTCGAGTCTCCGGCAAAAGCAAAAACGATTGAAAAGTTTCTGGGGAAAGATTTCAAAGTCCTTTCTAGTTACGGACACATACGCGATCTGAAGAAAAAAGATTTCAGTATCGACGTAAATAATGATTTTGAACCCAGCTACGAAATCCCGGCAGACAAAAAGGCGCTGGTTAGCACACTAAAGACAGAAGCTAAAGAGGCAGAAACCGTATGGCTCGCATCCGATGAGGACCGCGAGGGAGAGGCGATTGCCTGGCATCTGTATGAGGTCTTAAAACTAAAACCGGAAAACACAAAACGAATCGTATTTCATGAAATTACGAAGAGCGCTATCTTAAAAGCTATTGAACAACCACGCGACATTGACCTCAACCTCGTAAATGCACAGCAAGCACGACGGATTCTGGACCGTATCGTAGGTTTTGAACTGTCTCCTGTACTTTGGAGAAAAGTGAAACCGGCGCTTTCGGCAGGACGTGTACAATCGGTTGCCGTTCGACTGATTGTTGAGCGCGAACGCGAAATCCATGCTTTCAAATCGGAAGCAGCTTACCGTGTGACCGCCGTTTTCCTTGTGCCCGACACTGATGGGAAACTAGTGGAGATGAAAGCCGAACTGGCCCACCGTATCAAAACGAAGAAAGAAGCAGAAGCATTCCTCAACGCATGTAAAGGAGCTAATTTTGCTATCGAAGATATTACTACCCGTCCGTTAAAGAAAACACCTCCTGCTCCGTTCACAACTTCGACATTGCAACAGGAAGCTGCACGCAAATTAGGCTATACGGTGGCGCAAACTATGATGATTGCCCAACGTTTGTACGAATCGGGATTTATCACCTATATGCGTACCGACTCCGTGAACTTGTCGGAATTTGCAACCATAGGCAGTAAGGATGCTATCATCAAAATGATGGGTGAACGTTATGTGCATCCTCGTCACTTTGAAACGAAAACCAAAGGGGCACAGGAGGCACATGAAGCAATCCGTCCTACCTATATGGAAAACCAGTCCATCGAAGGGACAGCGCAGGAGAAAAAACTGTACGACTTGATATGGAAACGTACCATTGCCTCACAAATGGCAGATGCGGAACTGGAAAAGACAACTGTTACAATATCAATTAGCAGTAGTAGTGAAGTCTTTACAGCTATCGGTGAAGTTATTAAATTCGATGGATTCTTGCGTGTATACCGTGAATCTTATGACGATGAAAATGAACAAGAGGATGAAAGTAATCTGTTGCCTCCTCTGAAAAAAGGTCAGAAACTGGAACACGGTCCTATCGTTGCAACCGAACGTTTTACCCAACGCCCACCGCGCTATACCGAAGCAAGTCTTGTACGTAAATTGGAGGAGCTGGGAATCGGTCGCCCATCTACGTATGCGCCTACCATTTCCACGATTCAGAATCGCGAATATGTGGAAAAAGGCAATAAAGACGGAGAAGAACGGATGTTCAATGTGCTGACATTAAAAGACCAACAAGTCAAAGACGAAAATCATACTGAAATTACCGGAACAGAAAAGGCCAAGTTATTCCCTACGGATACCGGAACGGTAGTAAATGATTTCCTCACCGAATATTTCCCTGATATTCTGGATTATAACTTTACAGCTAGTGTAGAAAAAGAGTTCGATGAAATTGCCGAAGGAGAAGTGAAATGGACTTCAATTCTGAAAACCTTCTACGACCAATTCCACCCGTCAGTAGAAAACACTTTGGCAATAAAGACTGAACATAAAGTAGGCGAACGTATTTTGGGTGAGGAACCGGAAACAGGTAAACCTGTTTCGGTAAAAATCGGACGTTTTGGTCCTATGGCGCAAATCGGTACGGCGGAAGATGAAGAAAAGCCACGTTTTGCACAAATGAAAAAAGGTCAGTCCATAGAAACGATCACATTGGAAGAAGTGCTGGAATTGTTCAAGCTGCCCCGTACGTTAGGCGAATATGAAGGAAAGACAGTCAGTGTAGGTATTGGTCGTTTCGGTCCGTATGTACTACATAATAAGGTGTATGTATCGCTCCCGAAAACGATGGATCCCATGGAAATTACTTTAGAAGAGGCGGAACAACTGATTCTAGAGAAACGCACAAAGGAAGCCGAACGCCACATCAAGAAGTTCGCAGAAGAACCAGAATTGGAAATTCTGAATGGTCGTTACGGACCATATATAGCATATAAAGGTAATAACTATAAGATTCCTAAAGATATTGTCCCACAGGATTTAAGCCTGCATAGTTGCATGGAATTAATCAGGATACAGGACGAGAAAGGTGTTACCTCAGCACCAAAAAAGAAATTTGCAAAAAAGAAGTAAATATCTTTTGGAAAGCTTTCGGTTTATTTCTATATTTGCCCATTAATATCTTTATATTTCATTAACATATGAAACAAACAATATTTGTAAAGACATTAATGGGCATATTTTGTATCCCATTGATATGTAGTTGTGTAGACAATGAACGTGATTTATTTCAAGAACCCGAGAAGATTCCCAAAGAACAGTTCTTTGATTTCGACATGAATCAAAGTTTAGCCTTAGATATTGACTATGGCTTTAAGGAAGAATATACGGTTCTTTTTGAGATTTATGACCAAGATCCGATCGAAGTAAATGACAAAGATGGTAGTTGGAAGAAAAAAGAAGTAGAACCCTTTTATCGGGCTGCAACTGACAAACATGGTAAATTTAGTGAAGATGGAATAAGTATACCGGCTGATATCTCAGAAGTATGGCTATCATCCGACTATCTAGGTACAGCATCTCCGGTAAAACTAACAATTAACGCCGATCATCGTATTTCTTTCAACCAAAATGACTATGTTAAGTCCCTGCTTGAAAAAGCATCAACCCCGATAAGCAGAGGGGCAACAGCCAATCAGCACAAATATTTGGATGTCTGGACACTGCTGCCTGGTATGGACTGGGATGACAACGGACGTCCCAATAACTTATCAAAAGAAAAGAATATTCCTCCTGCTGATGTACTTTATAATATAAAAAGCATCTTCGACAAAGCGGGAGGAAGGAACATTCATGATAACTATCCTGAGTTCTTTAATGGTGATATGATATCAGATATCCCTATCACTAAAGATACAGAAGTTAGTCTAGTATTTGTTAACAGTAGTGCCGCATGGTATAATACAGTAGGGTATTACACTTATCCGACCAGCGAAATACCGACCATAGAAAACATCAAAAGGATATTAGCATTCCCAAATGCTTCTCCTATTTATAAAACAGCCGGAGTAGGAGCTTTAGTCTGTGGTGATGAAGTTAAACTAAAATACTGGAATGAAGACACGGGAAAATTTGAAGACAAATTTCCTAAGGGCGTCACTATTGGCTGGTATCTGCAAGGTATGGGATTCAGAAGCACACCTTCAAACGGAGATTCACAAGGCGATCTCGTAAAAGGAATGGGCCCTCGATACTCCACCACAATTTTGAATGAACCGGGAAAGGATGGCGTACAAAGACAAAGAACCATATCGTTACGGGACAGTAAATCTAATCAGATTGTTGCTATCGGATTTGAGGACAACATAGACCTCGATTACTGTGATGCAATTTTCTATGTTCACATAGCCGAAAAAGATGCTATTGATGAAGGTGTAATTCCCGAGTTACCAACAGATCCGGAAGGTCCAACTGATGAAGACAACTATACTTCTTATTCCGGGATATTGACATTCGAAGACTTATGGCCGGAGCAGGGAGATTACGATATGAATGACGTAATGATACGATATACCAGTAAAGTATATAAATCAATACTGACCAATCGTATCTATAAGGTTGTTGACGAGTTCACTCCATTACATCGTGGAGGTTATTTAGTGAATGGTTTTGGTTATCAATTGCATAACACTACTAATAGCGATATTAGCAAAGTTACTATTGAAAGCCCTTCGTATGCGCCCAAATCCCAATATATGCCCGGAGAAACAGAGGCTGGTCAATCACATCCTACAATCTTGCTATTTGATAATATGGCAATATTTGATAATAAAGAAGAAAAAGCCAGGAAATACACTGTAACTATCCAAGTAAATGATGTTACTTCGAAAAGTATATTGCCACCTTACAATCCGTTTATCTTCGTAGGATCTGGCCAAGCCAGAGGTAGAGAAGTGCACTTGGTAAAATATCCTCCTACTGATAAAGCCGATCTTTCATTATTAGGAACAGGAAAAGACGTATCCAGGCCAGAAGAAGATTTATATTATGTTTCAATAGATCTGATGCCGTTTGCACTCAATATGCCGGTTAGTGAATTCCCGATCCCTGAGGAAGGTATAAGAATAGACGAATCGTATCCGAAGTTTACGACATGGGTTAAATCTAATGGCGCACAAGCTAAAGACTGGTATAAGTATCCTAAGAAATAACAATTATCAGCATAAGAAACAGAATCGGGCAGGCAAGGCTTGAACTTTGTCTGCCTTTCTTTTTTACTTTATCCTACCTTAAATCCCCTATCGGTATACACTCTATCAAACAAAGAGAGAGGGGAATCATACGACACGCAACATATTTATAAAATGATCTAACGGGATTCCTTTCATTATATACATAATGAAGCAACCCCGTAGAAAGATATTTTGTTCAGAGAATGTCTTACATTCTGGAAGGTACTTCAATACCCAGTAAACTCATACCCAAACGCACGACTTTGGCCACATTAGCCGACAGAGCGATACGGAACACTTTCACCGCTTCGTTCTCTTCGCGCAAAATACTGAAGTCATGGTAGAACTGGTTGTATTCTTTCACCAAATCATAAGTATAATTCGCAATAATAGACGGGCTGTAATCTTCCCCTGCCTGCTTGACAACAGCAGCAAAGTCGGCAACCATTTGAATCAGCCCCTCTTCTTTTTCGCTCAATTCAATACCAGCAGGAATCTGTCCGGGAACCACAATACCCGATTCGGCAGCTTTACGAAGCACAGACTGAATACGAGCATAAGTATATTGAATAAACGGGCCTGTATTACCATTGAAGTCGATAGACTCTTTCGGATTAAACGTCATATTTTTACGCGCATCTACTTTCAAAATGAAATATTTCAATGCACCCAGACCGACGATACGGGCAATATCATCAGCTTCTTCCTGTGTCAAACCATCCAATTTGCCAAGTTCCTGTGAAGTTTCTTTAGCAGTGGCAATCATTTCTTCCATTAGGTCATCAGCGTCCACCACCGTACCTTCACGAGATTTCATCTTGCCCTCCGGCAACTCTACCATTCCATAAGAGAAGTGAACCAGGCTCTTGCCCCACTCAAAACCGAGTTTGTCAAGCAGAATAGAAAGCACCTGAAAATGATAGTTTTGCTCATTACCTACTACATAAATCATCTTGTCAATAGGATAGTCTGCAAAGCGAAGTTTAGCTGTACCGATATCTTGCGTCATATAAACAGATGTACCATCGCCACGAAGAAGCAACTTATGATCCAAACCTTCAGCAGTCAGATCCGCCCAAACAGATCCGTCCTCTTTTTTGAAAAAGAAACCTTTTTCCAGCCCTTCCATAACCTTCTCCTTCCCTTCGAGATAAGTGTTGGATTCATAATATATCTTGTCGAAGCTGACACCCATTTTCCGGTAAGTTTCATCAAATCCGGCATACACCCAGTTGTTCATCATCTCCCACAGGGCACGTACTT
>OGDQ01000750.1_pt1 | contig 23245 bp, 18 predicted proteins | sample 1570451 | NCBI WGS metagenome assembly OGDQ01 (sample SAMEA2582171, study PRJEB24529) | metagenome | biome: Human gut stool | place: China | collected 2011 | reverse complement strand
CCCTTTGTCAAAAAGTAATACTTTTTGACAGGCACGCCCGGACACTACGTGTCCGGGCGTCGAATTATTTGGCGTGGATGTTGATAAATTCCGTTCTCAGCTTGGAATAGAGGATCTTCTGGCTGCTGTAGAGGCCGAAATAGCCCGAGAGCATATAGGCGACGCCGCACGCGAGCGCAAAATACACGAGCTGCCCCGCACCGAAGAGCTCGATGCTCAGCACCATCGACGCGATCGGACAGTTGACCGCGCCGCAGAACACGCACACGAGCCCGAGCGCCGCGGCAAACCCCGTCGGGATGCCGAGCAGACTGCCGAGCACGCAGCCGAGCGTTGCGCCGATGAAAAATGTCGGCACGACCTCACCGCCCTTGAAGCCGCCCGCCGCCCCGACAAACTCCGTTCGCTGCCGATGGTGACGGCGGTGAACAGCAGCTTCCAGAAAAACGCGTCGGGCGCCGCCTGTCCGCCCTCGATGGCGCGGGTGATGACGTCCATGCCGGCGCCGTTGTAGTCCCCCGTGCCGACGAGCAGCGACAGCACGATCACGATCCCTCCGCCCGCGGCGATGCGCAGCCACGTGTTCGGGATGCGGCTGGAAAACAGCCGCTCCGTGCCGTGCATGGTCACACAAAAGAGGATGCTCATCAGCGAGCACACGGCAGCGAGCGCCGCCACACGCAGCAGCAGAAGCTTCGGCGCGGCCGCGAATGCAAACGTGAACTGTGTCGGCGCGATGCCGAAGGCGTTGGCGATGGCGAGCGCGGCAAGCGAGGCGACGATGCACGGCACGAGCGCGGAATAGTAAAACACGCCCACGCTAATGACCTCGAGCGCGAAAATGGTCGCGGTCAGCGGCGTGCCGAACAGCGCCGAGAACACGGCGCTCATGCCGCAGAGCGTGGCGATGCGCATATCCTTTTCATCAAGGTGGAACAGCCGCCCGATGTAGCAGCCGAGGCTGCCGCCGATCTGCAGCGCCGCGCCCTCACGGCCGGCGCTGCCGCCGAACAGATGCGTGATGACGGTCGACAGATAGATCGCCGGCACGAGCAGCAGCGGCACCTTGTCGCCGAAGTGGATGGCGTCGATGATGGCATTGGTGTTCTTGTTTTCCATTTTGGTCAGGCGGTAAATGGCCGCGATCAGCAGGCGGCCCACAGGCAGCAGCCACAGCAGCCACGGGTGCGCGGCGCGAAACGTCGCCGCCCAGTTCACGCTCAGGTGAAAGGCCGAGCCGACCAGCCCGCCGATGCCGCCGGTCACACCCGCGATAACGAGCCATTTGAGGAACGTGCAGATGAATTCCCACATGGTGCGCGCCTCGCGTTCGGCCTCTTTTTTCATATTGTCCACAGCAAAAGTATCCTTTTTATGCGTATTTGCGCCGCAAATCGGCGCGAACAAAGATACTATACAACAGAATCTGCGGAAATTCCACCGCCGGAGGCACAGAATTTACGGAAATTGTACCGCCGGACTTGATTTTTTCCGCGGGATTGGTTATAATCATCCGTGCATTCGTAAAATGCACATATATGGATAGGTATCGAAGTGGTCATAACGGCCCTGACTCGAAATTTCGGCAGAAGCTGGGAATTTCGTCCCCCTGATTCTCCTTGATATTCCTCAACACAGAAAATCTCAAAATCGAATATTTTTTGCCGTCTCTCCTGTTTTCTCTCCAACGAATTTTCGAGCAATTTCTTGGAAGAAAGCACGGATGAAAATAGATACGGAGAGTTGTCCGAGTGGTCGAAGGTGCAGCACTCGAAATGCTGTAGACCGAAAGGTCTCTAGGGTTCGAATCCCTAACTCTCCGCCACAAAAAGCCTGTAAACAAGCCCGTTTACAGGCTTTTTAATTTTTGCCTAAAGGGCAAAGCCCGCACGATTTTCGGTTTTCAGGGGAGAAAATCAGCTGTTCTCCCCGGCACTGATCGAACTCCAGCGGCTGCTGAAGTCGCCGCCCTCCGGCAGAGCAAGCCCTGTCTCCATCGCCTGCGCCGAAGTGATCTTGGACTTGTAATCCAAGTGGGCGTAGATGTTCGCCGTGGTGGTAAAGTCGCTGTGCCCCAACCACTCCTGAATGTGTTTGAGGGGGACGCCGTTGGCCAGCAGCAAGCTGGCACAGCTGTGACGCAGATCGTGAAAGCGCATCCGGCGCAAACCGTGACTCTCCAGAAATTTCGGAAATGCGTTGGTCAGGTATTCCACCCGCATCCGCTCGCCCAACTCATCCACGAATACAAAGCCATCGTATTCATAGTTGTAGCAGTTGCCGCAGACCTGCTTGTTCAGCTCCTGCGCCTCTTTCACCTGCATAAAGTATTCCCGGAAGCTGCCGATGAGCGGCAGGGTGCGCAGACTGGACTTGGTCTTGGCGGATTGCTGCTCGAACTCCTGATACTTGCCGTCGATGATCGTTGAGGTCACGGTGCGCTTTACGGAAATAGTGCCCTGCTCAAAGTCGATGGCATCCCATTTCAAGCCCACCACCTCGCCACGGCGAAGTCCGTAAAAGGCAGCCACCAGCACCGGCAGCTCCAGCTTGGTTCCCCGAAGGGCTTCAAACATCTTCTGCATCTCGTCCGCCGAGAGAAAGACCGGCTGAAAGCTGTTCTTTCTGGGCCGGTCCACCTTGTCCGCCACATTCTGGATCAGCATATCGGTCTTGACTGCATATTTCAGTGCCGAGTGAATGACGGCGTGATAATGGATAACGGTATTGGGCGTGACCCGCCTGAGCATTTCAGAATAAAACATCTGCAAATGTCGGGCTTCCAGTTCCCGCAGTGTCAATTTCTTCTTGCGAAAATAAGGGACGATGGTGCTTTTCAGCAGTCCTTGATAGGCACCGTAGGTTGCGTGGGCCAGCCTTCCCTTGGCGATCTCCAGCCATTCCAACAGATAATCGGCGAACAGCATATCACTGCTCAGGTCGCCCGCCTCTTTGGGCGGTTCAAACTCCGCCCGGAGCCTTGCCAGTTCCGCCTCGGCCTTGCGCTTATTTCCCTTTTCGGAAAGTCCCAGCGAGATCCATTTCGTTTTTCGCTGCCCTCCGGCGTTTTTGTAGTTCAGCACGGCATAATACTTGCCGTTTTTCAAAGTCAGATGTCCTGCTACCATTTTGTTTTCCTCCTGTCTTTCTATTTGCAGAACAGAACTCCAAACCGACAGCATCAGTATACCATCGGTTTGGGGTTCTCTCTATTCTGCAAATTGTTTTATCGTAGCCGTATCGGTACGAATCAGCGGGCATCCCGGTTCCGTTCTCTCTGCCGTTTCAGCAGTTCCAGACCCTTGATGATGTCCCGGCGCATCTGCTCCTCGGTGTAGCCGGAGGGAAAATACTTCCGCAGCTCCTCCCGCTTGAATTTCAGCTGCTCCTGCTGGTTGGGCTTCGTCTCCGCCAGCACGGCGTAGATTATCTGGTCATCCAGTAAGCCCTCCTGCGCCAGCTTTTTCAGGCGGATGCTCTGGGCGTGGGACGGGGTGCAGTCGTTCAGCACCATCGCGTCCAGCACCGCCCGCTGCTGATACGAGTCTAAGTAGGAAAGCTCCACCGCCGGGTTGAAGGCGATCTTACCGTCGTCCACCATCGAAAGCAGCTCGGGGATCAGGTAGGTCAGGCGGATATATCTTTTAATTTGATTACGGCTTTCGCCGGCATCGTCAGCAACCTTTTCTACGCTGAGCAGCTTCTGCCCAACTTGGGCAGAAGTGACACCTTGATGCTTGATCGCATCCAGCTTCATCTTATAGGCGAATGCCTTTTCGCTGGGCAGGATAGTCTCCCGCTGCAAGTTGGCATCCACCATTGCGATCACCGCTTCATCGTCGGACAGCTCCCGGACGATGACGGGCATCGTCTCGACGCCCAGCACCTGACACGCCGCCAGCCGCCGGTGGCCGGAGATCAGCTCATAGCCGCCGTCCGGCAGCGGCCTTGCCAGCGCCGGGGTGATGGCACCCACCTTGCGGATGCTCTCGATCATCCGCTGCATCTCCTCGTTGTTCTGCACCTTGAAGGGGTGACCCTTGAACGGGTGCAGCTCGGCCAGCGGAATATTCCGCACCCGCTCCAGCTTGGCATCGTCCCGCCCCGCCTGCGTGGAAAACAGGTCATCCAGCGTGGGTAAAGTAAAATCCGATTTTCTCATTGTGTTGTCCTCACTTTCATAGTTTTTTCTTTCGGGGTTTTAGGGCACGCCCTAACAAGTGTTTTTACGCTCCGGCTCTGCCGGGAGTAAAAACGCACTGCTCGCTCAGATGACGCAGGCATCGCAAGCGGATACACTGTTTGGCTCCGACAGGAGTAAAAACAGTCTGCTCGCTTAGACTGCGCAGGCGTAATTCTCGCTTACTTTAATTCATTCAAAATTGCTTCCAGCCTGCTCCGAATTTTCTCTTTCTGAAGCTGTGGAAGCTCCGCTTTCAGGCCGTTCAGCATCCGAAACAGGCGGTAATCCCGCTCCGTGATGGCCGCTTTGACATCTTTCCCAAGCCCCAGCCGCCGCAAGTATTCCGACAGCAACAGAGAACAGAACCGGGCATTTTCCAGCAGCTTCTGCTTCTCCTGCTCGGTCACACGGACATTGATCCCGTAGTTTTTGCTGCGCATTTGTTCACCCCCTTTCTTCGGTTTGTGACGGCAATGACGGTTGTGACGGGGATTTCCTTATATAGCGATCCCGGCGTCATTTGCGTCATCGCCGTCACGGCGCAGAAATTTGATGAGTCGGCTTTTGCCTGTGCGCTTGGTGCGATACTCGATGCCCAGCGGCTCCAGCACCTCATAGGCGAACTGACCGAGATACTTTGTGACCATATTGGGCGTGACCTCCTGCTCCTTCATTTCGGTCAGCAACTCCGTGGCCGTGCCTACCCATTCGGTACGGCACTCCATAAAGTCCACCACCCGAAACAGAAATTTCGGCAGCTCTGCCTTGTGAATGTCCTCGCTGTTCTTGCGCTCCACCAGCTCCCAGACAAGGTCGTTAAACTGCAAGGTCAGCTCCTGATATTCCACATCACGCCCGCTGACCAGCAGCGTAGCGGCGTTACCGCTGCGCTTGCGGCGCAGAATAAAGTTGGTGTCCGCAGCGCCGATGATGCCGGTGGAACCGCTGACATCGTTAAAGGGATCGTCGCTGTCTTGCAGCTTTCGCAGGTGATGCACCAACAAAACGGCGATGTTGAAGCCGTCGGCAATGCGCTTGATGGAGGAAATGTCGTCGTAGTCGTTGCCGTACATTCCCGCTTTTCCGGCGCTACCTTTGGAGTCCCGCACCTTTTGCAGCGTGTCAATGATGACCAGCTTGGTGGCGGGATGCTCGGTCAGGAAATCCGTGATCTGCTCCTCCAGCCCGCCGCCGATCAGCCCGGAGGTCACGGCAAAATACAGGTTGTCCGGGGCGCTGTCGGTAAGATTGTAGAGCCGGTCTTTGATGCGGCGCTGGGTGTCCTCAAGGCTCAGATAGAGCACATCGCATTGCGGCGTGGGCAGACCCCAAATGGAATTTCCCTGCGCCACTTGTAGTCCCAGCCACAGCATCAGCCAGCTTTTGCCGATCTTGCTGGCACCGCTGATGACATTGACACCCTGCGAAATAAGGCCGTCTACGATGAACATCGTCTTGCTCATCGGCGTGGACAGCAAGGTCTCTGCGTCCACGGTCTTCAGTTTGTTGTCCATAGAATTCTCCTTTGTAGAATATTAAAAGTGGATTTTGGCGGGGACGAATGGAAACGGCCACCCACCCCCGCTTTGCTATCCCAAAAGCCTTGGAAATCAAGGCTTTTCCGGTGCTTAATGTTCGACGCTGCGCCGCCGTCTGGCGGAGTCTGCCTTCTGTTTGCGCCGGATGGAGCAGCCGCATTCCGGGCAGTATTTCTGCCGGTTGCTACTGGGTGCAAAGGGCTTTCCACACCGTTCGCAGGTCCGTGTACGCTGCCGGTAAATGTCGGCATAGAGTGCCTTGTCGGCGGGCAGAACCGCCCGCCGGAAGTATTTGCACAGCAGCGAATAAGAAATCATCTGCACGCACACACAGCCCTCGCCATCGTCCAGCGGCAGGCAGTTGCCGCCATCATAGTTGGCGCACAGCTGCCGGATCAGCCGGTTACAGCGTGCCCTTTGGGCGGGCGTCAGGCGCTTGATCTCATCCAACCTTCTTCACCTCTTTCTCCATCACATAGTTGATGACGCTGATTTTCGGAATTTTCAGCGTCGTGCCGATCTTCACGGCGTGGATATACCCGTAGTCGATCAGCTTGTACGCCAGCTTGCGGCTGATGCCCAGCATCTCCCGAAGCTCTTTAACGGTCACAATGTCCGGGTATTCCGGAAACATCATCTGATAAAGCTCTCTGAGCTCTCCTTTCTTCATAGGTTTGAACCTCCTTTGTCTGTTCTGAAGCCGCATTTCTGCGGCGGTTTTTGTTTGCTGCCGCTCATCCGCATCGTTCCTACCCCGGAGTCTCACCACGGCGTATCGCTTCTTCGGTGCGCTCTCGTCGCAGCAAGTTCCATATCATTCGCTTCCGCACTCGTGCGAAAGCTCATTCGTTTCACTGCTGCTCCTCTTCCCACAAAATCTTCGATTTTGCGGGAACCCTGAATTATCGGGAAGTCGAGGCGGCACTTGCCGGAAGCATATCCTTTGGAGGCGGCGATTCAATTTTCAAGGTGCACAGGGATACAGTTCCCTCAATAGGTAGCCAGCGAGAAAGGCTGTTTTTTAACCCCCTCACTAATCAACTGGGAAAAATTTTTCGATTTGTACGAAAAAACTTTTGAGATTTTTTCTGCGCCCCCTCTACTACTTAATTGGGAATTTTTCCGGCAAAAATAAAAAGAATTTTGAAGAAAATTTTTTAAGCGCCCCTCCCACTAATCAACTGGGAACTTTTCTGGCAAATAACAAATAGGATTTTGAAGGAAATTTTTCAGGGTCTTCCTACTAACCAATTGGGAACTTTTTCAAGATTTTGGCAAAGTAATTTGAAAAGTCCCCTCAATTTTTCAAAAGGACCCTTCTACTTACTCTGAATAAGGGGTGCCGTTTGTAGGGGTGTTTTCGAGAAAATTCTCAAAAAATTTTCCGTCCTCACTTATTCTCAAAATTGCAAGACCATTTGTGGGGGCGTTTCCGAAAAAAGAGATATGTAGCAAAAAAAGGTTTCTCCGCTCAAATCAGTAAACTGAGCGGGGAAACCTTTCACTTTTAATTATAAGATTTTCTTCTGAATCCCTCGTAAATCCGTAATAATCCTTGATAAATCGGCATTGCCGTGATATACTTAAATTGTATAATTATAGCTATCGGAAACCGCCTGAAAGTGAGGACATTTTAATGGAACCGACCATCGAACGCTGGTACTCAATGAAAGAGATTTGCGAATACCTCGGCGTCAGCCGTGATACGGTGCTCGCTTGGATAGAGAAAAGAAATATGCCCGCTGCGAAAATAGGCCGCCTTTGGAAATTCAAGGTCAGTGAAGTAGACGCTTGGATGAAGTCCGGCGTGGCGGCGGATAAGTAATTATTTTGGAGGTGCGATATGGCACCAGAGAATAAATTGGGGCTGACAAGCTCCGCCGATCTTGCCCGGGAAGAAGAACGCCTCAGCAAGAAAAAGGCGGTAGAACTGTTTGAAAACGGCGTACTCGATACGCTCCCGGCGGGTAAATTCTCGACTTTGCAGGCAATTCACAAATATCTGTTTGAAGATATTTATGACTTTGCCGGTAAGCTGCGCACGGTGAATCTGGCGAAGGGCAATTTCCGCTTTGCGCCGCTGATGTATCTGGAAGCAGCACTGGCCAACATCGACAAGATGCCCCAGTTCACCTTTGACGAGATCATCGAAAAATATGTGGAAATGAATATTGCCCACCCCTTTCGGGAGGGCAATGGGCGCAGCACCCGCATTTGGCTTGACCATATTCTGAAAACCGAAATTGGTAAGGTCGTGGACTGGAGCAAGGTGGATGAAGAGGATTATCTCCTTGCAATGGAGCGCAGCCCCATCAAGGATGTGGAGTGCTGAAGGCGGCGCTGACCGACGAGATAAACAGCCGGGAAGTCTATTTGAGTGGCATCGACCAGAGCTACTATTACGAGAGCCTTTCGGCTTTCCGGGCGGGAGATTTGTAAAGCCTAAAGTATCAGTTTTGGGCTTCCAAAGTATCAAATTGATACTTTGGCGAAATCCCAAAGTGCCAACACGGCGGTTCCAAAGTGCCAAATTGGCACTTTGGAATGCTTGTTGACGGAACGAGCCTATTGGATCTAATTGTTCCCGATTGCCAAGCAGCAAGAACTGATTTGAAATGTGGGAGAATTCAGTTATGGAGCTTATAAATAATACAACAAAGACTCTTAAAGACGATTTGTCTGTAGAGATCAAGCAAGGCAGCAAAGTGTCCATTGCGGCGGCTTGCTTCTCTATCTATGCCTTTCAGGAGCTGAAAGAGCAACTTTCGCAGATTGAGCAACTCCGCTTTATTTTTACCTCTCCGACTTTCGTAACCGAAAAGGCCAAAAAGGAACGGCGTGAGTTCTACATTCCTCGCATGACCCGTGAAAGAAGCCTTTACGGAACAGAGTTTGAAATCAAGCTCAGGAATGAGCTGACCCAAAAAGCCATTGCACGAGAGTGTGCAGAATGGATCAGACAGAAGGTCAATTTCAAGTCAAATGTCAGCGACAAATCCATTCAGGGGCAAATCGTAGTGGACGGCGTAGGCTATACGCCTATCAACAACTTCACTACAGTTGAATTGGGCTGCGAAAAAGGCAATGTAATCAGCACGACAATCGTAAAAGACGAGTCCCTCGCCCGCACTTTGCTTGCCGACTTCAATGAGATATGGAATGACAGCAAGGTGCTTCAGATTGTCACCGATGAGGTTATTGACAGCATTACCGCTGCATACAACGAAAACTCTCCCGATTTTATCTATTTCGTGACGCTCTATAACATCTTCAACGAGTTTTTGGAAGATGTGTCCGAAGATGTTTTGCCCAACGAAGCGACCGGTTTTAAGGAAAGCAAGATTTGGGGGATGCTCTATAACTTCCAAAAGGATGCTGCCCTTGCTATCATAAACAAACTTGAGAAGTTCAACGGCTGTATCCTTGCAGACAGTGTTGGTCTTGGTAAAACCTTTACCGCCCTTGCCGTTATTAAATACTACGAAAACCGCAACAAGTCCGTTCTTGTGCTTTGCCCCAAGAAACTGACGAACAACTGGAATACCTATAAGGATAACTATGTCAACAATCCCATTGCTGCCGACCGACTTCGGTACGATGTGCTTTATCATACCGACTTAAACCGCACCCACGGCACATCAAACGGGCTTGACCTTGACAGACTGAATTGGGGCAACTATGACCTTGTGGTAATTGATGAGTCCCACAACTTCCGAAATGGCGGCAAATTAGTTGAGAACCCGGACGAGGACACCAAGGATAACCGCTATGTTACCTTGATGAAGAAGGTCATCAGAGCCGGAGTGAAGACGAAGGTGCTGATGCTTTCTGCAACGCCGGTTAATAACCGCTTCAATGATCTGAAAAATCAGCTTGCTCTTGCGTATGAAGGGCATACGGATTACATAGACGAAAAGCTCAACACTACCCGTTCCATCGACGAAATTTTCAGGAACGCACAGCGGGCGTTTAACACTTGGAGCAAGTGGGAACCGTGCGACCGCACGACTGAAAACCTGCTCAAAATGCTGGACTTCGATTTCTTTGAAGTGCTGGATAGTGTGACCATTGCCCGTTCAAGAAAGCACATTCAGAAGTATTATGATATGGCGGACATCGGCACCTTCCCGACAAGGCTAAAGCCGATCTCGCTTCGTCCACATCTTACTGACCTGAAGGAAGCAATCAGCTACAACGAGATTTTTGAGCAGCTTATGCTTCTGACACTGACGATCTATACGCCGACGCACTACATTCTGCCAAGTAAGATGGAGAAGTATGCTGAACTGTACGGAGATAACAAGGTCAATGTCGGCTTTACGCAGGCGAGCCGTGAGCAGGGTATCCGTCGCCTGACCGCCATCAACCTGATGAAGCGTATGGAAAGCTCCGTCTATTCTTTCAATCTGACGCTGACACGCATCAAGGATTTGATAAACAGCACGATAGAAACGATTGACCGCTTTGATAAACACTCCGGTACGACCCTCGATCTGACGGATATTTCCGATATGGACGAGTTCGATGCCGAGGATCAGAACTCGGACGAGCTGTTCTCTTTCGGACGGAAAGTCAAAATTGACCTTGCCGATATGGACTATGTATCGTGGAGGAACAGCCTGGCGAAAGATGCCGATGTGCTTGAACTGCTGACCTTGCTGGTTGGAGATATTACACCGGAACACGACTCAAAGCTGCAAGAGCTTTTCCGGGTGATTGATAACAAAATCACTCATCCCATCAATGAGGGCAATAAAAAGCTAATCATCTTCACCGCTTTTGCGGATACCGCCGGTTATCTCTACGACAATGTCAGCCGCTATGTTAAGGATAGGTATGGACTGAACACCGCAATGGTATCCGGCTCTGTTGAGGGTCGGACGACTTGCCCCAAGCTCCGTGCCGACCTGAACACGGTGCTGACCTGCTTCTCGCCTATCTCGAAGGACAAGGAACTGCTGATGCCGGGTGATAAGACGGAAATTGATGTGCTGATCGCCACCGACTGTATTTCCGAAGGTCAGAACTTGCAGGACTGCGACTACCTCATCAACTACGACATTCACTGGAACCCCGTCCGCATTATACAGCGCTTCGGGCGTATCGACCGTATCGGAAGCCGCAACAAGGTCATTCAACTTGTGAACTTCTGGCCTGATGTGACCCTTGACGATTACATCAATCTGAAAGCCAAAGTTGAAACCCGTATGAAAATCGTGGATATGACCGCTACGGGCGATGATAATCTGCTCAGTGACGAGGAAAAGACAGACCTTGAGTACCGAAAGGCGCAGCTCAAGCGCTTGCAGGATGAGGTCGTAGACATTGAGGATATGACAACGGGCATCTCCATTATGGACTTGGGGTTAAACGAGTTCCGGCTCGACCTGCTTGACTATATCAAGCACCACCCCGACATAGATAAAACGCCCTTCGGCTTGCACTCGGTTGTTCCTGCAAGTGAGGATACGCCTGCCGGTGTGATCTATGTCCTGAAAAATCGCTCCAACAGCGTGAACATCGATAATCAGAACCGGCTGCACCCCTTCTATATGGTGTATATCGGCAATGATGGGGAGGTCATCTGCGACCACCTTTCCCCGAAGCAGATGCTTGATAAAATGCGTTTCCTCTGCAAAGGAAAGACAGAACCGATTCCCGAAGCCTACAAGCCGTTTAACAAAGAAACCCGTGACGGCAAGGATATGTCCAGATTTTCCAAACTGCTGGGCGATGCCATTGCTTCCATCATTGAGGTGAAGGACGAGAGCGATATTGACAGCTTCTTGGGCGGCGGTCAGGTCAGCTTTCTGTCAAACGAAATCAAAGGACTGGACGACTTTGAACTGATATGCTTTTTGGTAATTAGAAATTAGAAATGAGGAGTTAGGAATGAAGGAAAGCATCGTTTTTGACAAAAGCAAGCGTTTCGCCCTGAGAATTATTGCGTTATACAAGTATCTTTGTGATGAAAAGAAAGAGTTTGTATTGTCAAAGCAATTATTGCGGAGCGGAACAAGTATCGGGGCAAACATAGCGGAAGCGAGCTGTGCATACAGCAGCAAGGAATTTCTTGCAAAAATGTATATTGCCTTTAAGGAATGTGCAGAAACCGCATATTGGCTGGAGCTGTTGTATAAAGCACAGTATTTGAATCCGCCGGAGTTTGATTCAATCAACGCCGATTGCACCGAACTCCAAAAAATCTTATCAAGCATTACAAAAACCATGAAGACCAACTCCTAACTTCTAACTCCTAATTCCTAACTAATTTGAACGGAGTGAAAATTAAAATGCTCGGACTTCCGAAGTCAACTGAAATGAGCAAGCAGCTTCCGAAGAAGGCTGTCTATGCGAAGTTCCAAATGAACACGGCGGCAAAGGAGAAAATCGACGCCGATATATCGAGGATCACCATTGTCAACGAGATCACACCGGCGAAAATCAACATTCCTGCCGGAGAGGAAGTCAGGAGTTTCTTTGTCCTGCTTGTGGCGCTGAAGAAGAAAGACTTTGATGAGAAAACGGTTGCCACGCTGTCAAAGCTCATTCCGCAGAATATCCTGTTTGTACTCGAATTTGAGGGGCAAAGCAAGCTGGCGATCTATCATACCAAGCTGATGCAGACGGATTGGAAGCCCACCGAAAGCTGTATCATTGAACTGCGGGGCTTGAATCTCGATAAAGTATGGGAAAACATCGTGGTGGACATCGGCGGCGTGAGCATCGCAGACGGCAATACCCTTGATGAGCAGATCGCCGCCGATGAGCGCCGACAGAAAATCGAAAAAGAGATCGCCAAACTGGAAAAGCAGGCACGAGCTGAAAAACAGCCGAAAAAGAAGTTTGAGCTTGTGCAGCAGATAAAAAGATTAAAAGAAGAATTGATATAGACGAAGGGAGTTCCTGATATGTCAAGTGAGCAATATCAACGGACGGTAAATAGCCTTGATAAAGAAATTGCAGACCTCGAAAAGAAAAAGGCGGCAAAGGACAAAGAAGTGGCTACACTCCAAGGCAAAATTAACACCTTGAAGAAAAGCATAAGCAGCCATACCTCCGCTTCCACACTCAACAATAAAATGAGGCAGATTGCTACTCACGAATCCGACCAAGCAAAAAAGAGTCAGGACAGCGCCGAACTCGGAAAGAAGATTGCCGAAAAGCGCAAGAAGCGTGCTGAAGCCTATTTGAAACTCCAAAAGGAGCAGCAAAACGAGCAAAAGAAACAGGATAAAGCCAATCGGCAAATTCAGGCATCCTATGAAGCTCGGATAAAGGAACTCCAGCAGCAAATTTCGCAGCCGGTAGTCACATCAGCCAGTACCCCAATAGCAGCCGATGAAGAATATGATGTGTTCGTATCCCACGCATACGAGGATAAAGAGTCATTTGTTGACGAGTTTGTAGAGGCGTTACGAAATCAGGGACTCAAAGTATGGTACGACACGGATAAGCTCAAATGGGGCGACTCAATGCGTGAGAAGATTGATAGAGGACTGGCAAAATCAAAATACGGTGTTGTTATCCTCTCGCCTAACTACATTGCCGAACATAAATACTGGACAAAAGCGGAGCTGAACGGACTCTTTCAAGTAGAAACCGTTAATGGGAAAACCATCCTTCCTATATGGCACAACCTGACGAAAAAGCAGGTCGTTGAGTACAGCCCGATCATAGCTGACCGCAAGGCTATGACTACGGCTTCAATGACTCCCGAAGAAATAGCCGCTGAACTGAAAGAATTATTTGCACCTGACGATACGGAGGAACAAGAGAATGGATAAACTGAGAATGCAAACAGCGAACAAGGCTGATGAAAATTTCAGAAAGTTGGCGGCGATGTTCCCCAACGCCGTGACGGAAACGATCAACGAAAACGGTGAGGTCGTCCGGGCGATCGACAAGGATGTGCTGATGCAGGAGATTGCCTGCACAGTAGTGGATGGCAATGAGGAGCGCTATCAGTTCACCTGGCCTGACAAGAAGAAGTCCGTTCTTCTTGCCAATGCCCCGATCAATAAGACGCTGCGCCCCTGCCGTGAGGAAAGCGTGGACTTTGATACCACCGAAAACCTCTATATTGAGGGCGACAACCTCGAAGTGTTGAAGCTCTTGCAGGAAACCTATCTCGGCAAAATCAAGATGATCTACATTGATCCTCCGTACAACACCGGAAGCGACTTTGTATACGAGGATGACTTTGCTCAGAGTACGGATGAGTATCTTGCCAACAGCGGGCAGTACGATGAGGACGGCAACCGTATGGTGCAGAACACCGAGAGCAACGGTCGTTTCCATACCGATTGGCTGAATATGATCTGTCCCCGGATTCGACTTGCTAAGGATTTGCTGTCTGATGATGGCTTGATAGTCATAAGCATTGACGACAACGAGTATAAGAATATGCGAAATATTTGCGATGAAGCGCTTGGCGAATGTAATTTCGTTGCGTGCGTTGTATGGCAAAAAATTCACAGCATCAAAAATGACGCTAAGTATTTTTCTGAAAACCACGAGTATGCACTTATCTATGCAAAATCAATTAGCAAAATAAGGATACACTTATTACCGCGAACCGATGAGATGAACAGTCGGTATAAGAATCCGGATAACGATCCGAGAGGACCGTGGCAATCGGGTGACTTGGTGGCAAGCGGTGAACGCAGTAATGGTCATTTCTTTGTCACAAGCCCCAAAACGGGAAAGCAATTTGATGTTCCACAAGGAAAGCACTGGGTCTATTCGCAGGATAACTTAATTCGGCTGGTTGAGGATAACCAAGTATGGTTCGGAGAAGACGGCAATTCATTTCCTCGGAAGAAAAGGTTTTTATCCGATGTTCAAGACGGCAGAACTCCTAACACGCTTTGGCTTGCCGAAGAAGTGGGACATAACCAAACGGCAACCAGAGAATTGAAAGCTTTATTTGACGATGAAAAGTGCTTTGATTTTCCAAAGCCCGTTGCATATATTGAGCAGTTTGTGCGCGTTATATCCGACAGAGACTCTGTTGTTCTTGACTTTTTCTCCGGCTCTGCTACAACCGCCCACGCCGTTATGCAACTTAACGCAGAAGATAAAGGACACCGCAAGTTCATTATGGTTCAGCTTCCCGAAGCAACCGACGAAAAGAGCGAAGCTCGCAAAGCGGGATACAAAACCATCTGTGAAATCGGCAAGGAACGCATCCGCCGTGCGGGTAAGAAAATCAAAGAGGACAGTCCTTTAACAACGCAAGACCTTGACATCGGTTTCCGTGTTCTGAAGTGTGATACCTCCAATATGAAAGAGGTCTATTACAATCCCGCTGAATATGAAGTCAATATGTTCTCCCGGCTTGAAGATAACATCAAAGAGGACAGAACGCCGGAGGATCTGCTGTTCCAAGTGATGCTGGACCTTGGAATTTTGCTTAGCAGCAAAATTCAAGTTAGGAGTGAGAAAGTAGGAATGAGGAGTTATTCTTACTTTGATGTCGAGGATGGGTATCTAATCGCTTGCTTTGACAAAAACATTGATGAAGAAGTCATCACAGCCATTGCCAAGCAGAAGCCTTACTATTTTGTGATGCGTGACAGCTCTATGGCAAACGACAGCGTGGCAACCAACTTCGATCAGATATTCGCCACCTACAGCCCCGACACCGTAAGGAAGGTGCTGTGAGATGGCGAAGCTGACCAAAATTGAAGTAGGGACATTTTTGAAGTTGTTCAACCGGGGTGGATATGTGCTCGATTTTACGACCAATGATTTCGATGTCTTTACTATGGAGAGCATAGGTGTCGCCCTGTGTAGCAAATATAATATGTCTAAAGGAAAATCACTTGCCGCTTATGTCAATGAGGCTCCTGATGAGAGCGTTGAAAAACTGCTGAAAGACTTGCTGGCATACTATGAAGAAAACTTTGAACAGGAGTTCACAGAAGAAGCAAACGAAGATCCGTTCGGTTATAGTAGATACAATGCAGAATATGCTCGTCTTTATAAGAAGTGTCGCTCTTATGTGGATAGGATACTAAATGTTACAACTCCGCTTGCTCCAAATGCTGTTGAATTGCAGGAGAAATTCTCAAGCGAGTATCTTTCAAAGCAGATAGAGTTGATGTTGAAGATGCAAAGTGAAAATCCTACTGATGCCATCGGAAAGGCAAAGGAGCTGATTGAAAGCTGCTGTAAAACGATATTGAACAGCAGAAAAATTGCATGGGATAAAAATTGGGATGTCGGTCAATTAACCGGAGAAACGCTGAAAATTCTCAAACTAATGCCAAGGGATATTCCCGAAGATGCTCCTGCCGCAGCAGAGATGAAAGCATTACTTGGAAATTTGCGCGCGATTGCCACCAATGTTGCAGCGTTGAGGAATCATTACGGAAGCGGTCATGGAAAAAGTGCTGACTACAAAGGGCTTAGTCCGAGGCACGCAAAGTTGGCAGTAGGAAGCAGTATTACTTTGGTTGAGTTCTTATGGGAAACCCATTTGGACCGACCACAAGGAAAGTGAGGCGCGTGATAAGCAATGAAATTTAATTTCAAAATACAACAATACCAAACCGATGCGGTTGATGCTGTTGTGCGTGTCTTTCAGGGACAGGGCTTCCACGATAAGATCAGCTATATCCGTGACCGGGGCAAGGTCAAAGCGGAACCGTATCAGATGACCCTCGGTATGTCCGATGAGGAGCTTGAAGTCATCGATCCGCTGAACGATACCGGTTATAAAAACGAAGCCGTTGAGCTTTCCGATGAACAGCTTCTGCACAACATTCAGACCTTGCAGAGTCAGAACAATATCAAGCTCTCTGCTTCCCTTGTCAAAGACTTGGGGCGTTGCAGCCTTGATATTGAAATGGAAACCGGCACGGGCAAAACCTACGTCTATATCAAGACGATGTTCGAGCTGAACAAGAAGTACGGCTGGAGCAAGTTTATCGTGGTCGTTCCCTCCATTGCGATCCGTGAGGGCGTGAAGAAGTCCTTTGAAATCACCGCAGACCACTTTATGGAGCACTACGGCAAGAAGGCTCGCTTCTTCATCTACAACAGCTCCAACCTGAACCAGTTGGATAACTTTTCGAGCAGCTCCGGCATCAATGTGATGATCATCAACACGCAGGCGTTTGCCTCCTCGCTGAAAGAGGACGGTAAGAGCAAAGAAGCCCGTATCATCTACTCCAAACGGGATGAATTTGGCTCCCGCCGCCCGATCGATGTTATCAAGGCAAACCGTCCGATCATTATTTTGGACGAGCCACAGAAGATGGGCGGCGATGTGACGCAGAAGGCGCTGAAAAACTTCAATCCGCTGTTCTCGCTCAACTACTCGGCTACCCACGCCAAGCATCACAACCTCGTCTATGTGCTGGATGCGCTGGACGCCTTCAACAAGCGGTTGGTCAAGAAAATCGAGGTCAAGGGCTTTGAGGTCAAGAACTTCCGTGGCACGGACAGCTACCTCTACCTTGAGCAGATCATTCTTTCCAGCAAGAAGCCGCCGATGGCAAAAATCGAGCTGGAGATTGGCTATAACAAATCCATCAACCGGGAAACCCGTATTCTCGGTGTTGGGGACGATCTTTACTTCGTTTCGCAGGAAATGGAGCAGTACAAGGGGTATACCATCTCCGAAATTGACCCGCTGCGTGGCACCGTGACCTTTACCAACGGCGAAGTCATCAAAGCCGGTGATGTGGTGGGCGATGTGTCCGAAAAGGATATGCGCCGCATTCAAATCAGAGAAACCATCCTCTCCCACTTTGAAAAAGAGGAAAAGCTCTTCAATATGGGCATCAAGTGTCTGTCCCTGTTCTTCATCGACGAAGTGGCAAAGTACCGCCAGTACGACGAAAACGGCGACGAGGTGCTTGGCGAATATGGCGTGATGTTTGAGCAGGAGTATCTTGCTATTCTGAACGAGTACATTACGATGTTTGACACGCCGTATCAGAAATATCTCAAATCCACTTGCAGCGATGTGAGCCGGGTACATAAAGGCTATTTCAGCATCGATAGGAAAACCGGGCGCAGCGTGGATAGTCAGCTCAAGCGTGGCAGCGAGTTCTCCGACGATATTTCCGCTTATGACCTGATTCTGAAAAACAAGGAACGGCTGCTTTCCTTTGACGAGCCAACACGGTTTATCTTCTCCCACTCCGCACTGCGTGAAGGATGGGATAACCCGAATGTGTTCCAAATCTGTACTCTGAAGCACTCCGACAGCAACACGGCGAAGCGGCAGGAAGTCGGTCGTGGTCTGCGTCTTTGCGTCAATCAGGACGGCAACCGGATGGATGTGCAGAGCTGCGGCGACAGCGTTCACGAGATCAACACGCTGACGGTAGTCGCCAGTGAAAGCTATAAGACCTTTGTGACGGACTTGCAGTCGGATATTAAGACTGTGCTTTATGACAGACCCACGGTTGCTACAAGCGAATACTTCAAGGGCAAATATGTCAAGGTGGACGATGTACCGACACTTATCGACGATGAGAAAGCCAATGCCATTGAGTTCTACCTCATTCAGAACGGCTATGTGGATATGAAGCGCAAGGTGACGGACAAGTACCGTCAGGATGTTAAGAACGGAACCGTTGCGGAGTTGCCGGAGGAACTGGGGCCGATGACAGACGGCATCCACACGCTCATTCAGGCAGTCTATGATGACAGCGTTCTCAAGGATATGTTCTCTGACGGTCACGAAACCAAGGTTAAGGATAACCCGCTTAACGAGAACTTTGCCAAGAAAGAGTTTCAGGCGTTGTGGCGTGAGATCAACCATAAGTACGCCTTCACCGTTGATTTTGACAGTGCCGAGCTGATTCGCAATGCCATTGCCCATATTGACGAAAAGCTCTTTGTTTCCGAGCTGCAATACACGACCACCATCGGACGGCAGAAAGCGGGGATGAATGAGTACGAGATCGAGCGTGGAGCATCCTTCACCGGCGAAAAGGCCCGGACACAGACACTCAAACACGCCGAAACCAGTCAAATCAAGTACGACCTTATTGGGAAAATCGCAGAGGGCACCGTTCTGACACGGCGCACGGTTTCTGCTATCCTGCAAGGAATCCGTGTGGATAAGCTCTATATGTTCAAGAACAACCCGGAGGAGTTCATCACAAAGGTCATCCGGCTTATCAACGAGCAGAAAGCCACAATGATCGTAGAGCATATTTCCTACGATACCATTGAGGGCGAATATGACAGCTCCATCTTCACGGCTGAAAAGGCAACACAGAGCTTTGATAAGGCGTTCCTTGCAAAGAAAGCCATTCAGGACTATGTGTTCACGGACGGCTCTGCCGACAAGAGCATTGAGAGAAAGTTTGCTGAAGATTTGGACGTAGCAGACGAGGTGTGTGTCTATGCAAAGCTGCCAAGAACCTTCCAAATCCCTACACCGGTGGGCAACTATTCGCCGGACTGGGCAATCGCTTTCTATGAGGGCAAGGTCAAGCATATTTTCTTCATAGCCGAAACGAAAGGCACAATGGAAAGTCTTGAGCTGCGTCCTATTGAGCAGGCGAAAATCTCTTGTGCCAAGAAGCTGTTCAACGAGATGTCTACAAGCAATGTGGTGTACCACGATGTAGACAGCTATCAGAGTTTGCTGAATATAATGAATTCGTTATAAAAAAGGACAGGGACACACAAACAAAGGTGTGCCCCTGTCTTCAATTCTCATCCGACTGCCACTTCGACCTTTTTGCCGCTGAAGGCCACGCCGTATTTATAAATCGTCCTGACCCCGGCTGTCGTCAGCTCGGTTTCGTATTTCTTATCGTTGATTTGCTGCAGGGCCGTCTCGGACAGCTTTTTCAGCTGCTCGTCGCTGCAATTTTTCTCCGCTTTCAGTTCGATCAGGATGCCCGGAAGACCCTTTTGCGTGGGCTTCAGCTGAATGTCATAGCGCCCGTCGCCGGATTCCCGGTTGGAGGTCACGAAAGCACCACCCAGCAGGGCGCACAGGCCCAGCATAAAGCCGTGGTAGAAATTCTCCCCGGCAGTATCGAAGGAGCTGACCGACTGGGTCAGCAGCGTCTGTATCTGCGCTTTCAGCCGTGCGTTATCGCCGGAGAAGATGGCCTCCTGAACGGAAATTGCCGTGGACGGCGGGATCAGATTCTCCAGCCGCTGCAAAATCTCCTTGTTATACACCAGAGAAATCTCCCGGTTAGGCAGGGAGACCTCGCACATAAAATCGCCGCTGAAGGAGGGCGTGGTTTTCAGTGCCTTCAGATAGCCGGTCACCAGCAGGAAGCTGTAAATGGTGGAGGGATTGCTTTTGATCTGCGGATAAATCACGCCGGTGTCGATGAAGGTGGTGAAGGTCTCGCCGTTGACCAGGGAGGTCAGACGGTTATAAATCTCCTCATCTGCCTGGGCAAGCACTTCCCCGATAATATCGTTGCTGCCGGTGGAGACCCAGAAGGGTCTCGGCTCACACTCGTTGCTGAAGTAGTTGACCACCGACCACGGGTTGAAAATCTCCGTCTTGCCGAAGCGGTAGCCGTCGTACCATTGGCAAATCTCGTCGTACTTATCGGCAGCGCCGTAATATTCCGCCATCTCCATCACCTCGTCGGCGGTGAAGCCGAAGTAGGCGCTGTATTTGTTGTCCAACACGGAGTTGATGGACAGGTTATTCATCCCGCTGAAGATGCTCTCCTTGGCCACCCGCAGAATGCCGGTGAGGAAGCCGAAGGACAGGTGCTGATTATCCTTGAACCCGCCGGAAAACAGGTTCCGCATAAACCGGATGACCTTGTCGTAATAGTCCTTCTGATAGCCCTGCTGGATGGGGGTGTCGTACTCGTCGATGATGATAATGGGCGCAACGGCATAGTGCTTGTGCAGCATAGCGGACAGGTCCAGCAGTGCAGAAGCCAGCTCTACCTCGCTGACTTTGCCGTCTGCCAGCTTTTCATAGGACTTTTTGCTGTACTCGTCGCACTTATCGCTGGTCAGCAGCTCTTTGTGCCGCCGGGTCTCCTTTGCGAAAATATCCCGAATGGCCGCAAAGGTCTCCTCCCAAGTGTCGAACTTCACATCCTTGAAGGTCAGGAAGATCACAGGGTACTTGCCCTGATAATCCCGGTACTTCTGGCCGCAGGCCCAGATCTTCTTATCCCGGAAGTAGACGGAGGTATCCTTGTCGCTCTTTTCAAAATAAGTGCGCAGCATATCCATATTCAGCGTCTTGCCGAAGCGGCGGGGACGGGTAAACAGTGTCACCATCGGACGCTCGTCGATGAAGTCCTTGATCATCATCGTCTTGTCGATGTAGTAGTATTCCGACGATGCAAGGCAGTAGTTGGACACGCCGATGGGCAGGGGCAGCTTCGGCGCGCGCTCCGTCTTGCGGAAAGCGCCCGTCTTGAGCCGCTGATCCGCCGGCTTCTGCGTATCAGCGGGGATCAGCCAACGATTGCCCTGCTTTTCCGCACCGGCGATTCTCCCATTCTTGCAGAGTGTCGCAACTCTCCGCTCCGTTATATTCCAGCGCACTGCTGCCTCTCTTACCGAGATCATTTCAGCCATAGGGGATACCTCCACGCATAAAATCACAAGTACATTATACCCGAGCAAAAGAACAATGTCAACAAAGTTCGGAACAATGTCGTTTCAAAGCAACATTGTTCTTTTCTGCACACAAAACAAGCGGAGGCCATAGGCCCCCGCTTGCTCGTTACCCGTATACAATTTCCTGCATCACGGCCTCGTTCGCTCGGTTTCGGATGCCGTTCATCTTCCGCACCCACGACTGTGGGTCGCTGGCCTTCAACCTCTCCGTCACGCCCTCGGGGGCTGCGTATTGTTCTACCAGCCGAAGAAAGAGTTCCTGCGCCTCCTCCTCGATGTCTGCGAGGTGCCCGCCCAGCGTACCAGCGGTCAGCAGGTTATAATACAGTATCCGGTGGTGCTTCTTCAGATAAACTCGCCGCCGCTGCCCGTAAACGCCGATGGGACGTTCTTCTTCGGGCGGTAAGCAAACATCGGGTAGGCAGTAGTCGCCTTGCCTTGCGTAAGTGCCGCCCAACTGCTCAAATAGTGATTTCATATGTGATCCTCCCGTTTGTAATTCTTCCGGCAGGTACACCAGCGGTACCCCACACACCTGCCTTTCGGTTACAGTCTACCAAAAACGAAAGGCAGGTGCGAGTGTGCGAATTTCTGAATCGCACATTATTTCTTCATCTTCCTGCTGAACTCGTTTAACGTTTGGATATGCCAGAGGCTTTTGCGGGTGATGGAGCGGAAGGTCAGGGAGCAGAAGAAATCCACAAGAAAGATTTTCGGGATACAGAACTTCAGCCCCTTCTGGAAGGCTTTCAGCGACCCGCGGCTGCACCAGTTGTGGACGGTGGTCAGGGTATAGCCGGTCAGGGTCACCACATCCTTTACCGTGACCACATCCGGGTATTTGCGCAGCAGCTTTTCATAGTAGCCGTGCATCTGCCGCAGTGTGTCCTCGGGCAACTCCTTGGAGAGCCTCGCCACATAGTGGGTGCCGTACCAGCCCTTCGGCGCAGAGTAGAGTTCTGGAAAAATCGCCCGCTCCTCCAAGTATGCTTTCACATCCTCTTTTCGGATTTTATAGCACCGGGTTTTCTTACCCGACCACTCGCAGGGCACCTTGCCGCTTTTGAGCAGGTGCAGCGCCGTGGACTTGCTGATGTGGCATATTCGGAAGAATTGCTCCTTGTTCATCACCTCGGGAACGCTGTCCCAGTTAACGGGGAATACATCCATTTGTAACACCTCAAAAATTAATTTTCGTCGGTTGGAAGCTCTGTCCTGCGGTGTATGGCCGTCTCCCGATTTTTCTCTCCTATCTTCCCGCATTTCTCTCCAAAATCGGAAAAAATGCCGATTTGAACCCACTTTCAAAAAAGCTTGTCCCGCAAGGCCTTCCGGGCGAAAAAGCCTGATTTCAAGCGGCTTTCGGCGGGTACGGGGCTTACAGAAACGACCCCAAAACGGACACCCCCGTCACAGTCGCATAAAAGACTCGAAATCAGGTAGTCGCGCAAGCGGCTCGTGGGTTCGAATCCCACCCTATCCGCCAAAAGAGTCCAGCAAACTCAAGAGTTTGCTGGACTTTCCTTTTTGCCCGGATTCTTAAATTTCCCAATTCTTGCGTTAGAACGGCGTTAGAATTGCCCGTTTTCGTGTTAGAACGGCGTATTTTTTAGTCGAAAACCGGGTTCAAATCCGGTTCTGTTATCTTGCCCTGCTCGGTTATATTTTCCCAGCGGCTCCCGAAATCATCCGGCCTCGGAAGAAGCATACAGAACGTGGTCACTATCTAAGTAGATAATATTATTTCCGGCAACTACAAACGTAATCGCCCCTGAGTGAATAATCTTCTCAGTTTTGGATGTCACCATGTTCAAAGACATAAGCGACGATGTGGCCAAGTCAATGTAGTACAGTGTATCTCCACAGATAATGAATTGTCCGACATTCTTTATCGGCATTATACGAAAAACCCGATTCATTTCATTAAAAAAGCTCC
>OGDQ01000720.1_pt1 | contig 23944 bp, 18 predicted proteins | sample 1570451 | NCBI WGS metagenome assembly OGDQ01 (sample SAMEA2582171, study PRJEB24529) | metagenome | biome: Human gut stool | place: China | collected 2011 | reverse complement strand
AGTTCACCATATCTTTGGTAGAATACACGCGCCATTCCTGCATCCAGAAAAAATCCGCTTTGTCTTCATCGTGTCCCGTATAGACATACAATGTGCCATCATGCACCATAGGAGCAGGGTCTGTAGTAAAGCAAGTTTGCACAATCGGGTTCTGTGCCGACAGTCCTCCTTCGGTCATAACCGAAACGAGCAACAATGTGGCTGCGATAAATGTAGATTTCATTTTCATGCTATTTTCAGTGTTTAAATAAATGTGGTACAAATTCTTTCAGGCAACGTCTCCACGTAAGCCATTCATGCGCTGTGCCTTGCGATTCGTAATAATCAACCTCGATACCCAGTTTCCGGAGTGAATCCACCATCTTCTTTGTTCCCATTTGTTCCTCCGTGCCACAGCCGAGAAAGAAATAATTCACTTTCTTATTGAACTTGTCCGCATCCGCAAACACTCCGTTAAAACAAGTCTTCATATCCAGACCGAAAATCGCCCCGCTGAAACTTCCGATATAAGAAAACTTATCGAGATGAGGCAGAACCGTATTGAAAGTCTGATGTCCTCCCCACGAGAGTCCTGCCATAGCACGGTGTTCGCGGTCGGTTTTCGTACGGAATGTCCGGTCTATCATAGGAATCAGGTCTTTCAGAATAACGTCATAAAAGGTGGCGCCATACAAAGCCCGCTCCTCGTTCACATCTTTTCCCGGACGCGGCCGGAACGGAGCTTCCACATCACCGCTATCCATCACCACGAGCATCGGCACACACTGACCGGATGCAATCAGGTTGTCCATAATATGATTCATCTTTCCCTGCGTGCTCCAGCCGGTTTCATCTTCACCCATGCCATGTTGCAGATACAATACCGGATAGCGCTTCTTCGGATGAGTTTCATACTCTGCCGGCGTATATACCATACACCGACGGAACTCTTTCTGCGTTTCGGAGTAATACGTACAGGAACGAACCTGCCCGTGAGGTACCTGTTGAGGACGATAATAATCCCCCTCCTCACCTTCAGGGATTTCGATGCCACTTGCCATACGGCAACAACCGAAGAACGTATAACTGGAAGGATCTGTTACCGACACCCCGTCTGCAATCAGGAAATAATAATGGAATCCTACAGGCAGAGGGTTGGTCGTTGCCGTCCAGAGTCCTCCGGCATCTTTCCACATATCATACTTCTTTCCGCAACAATCCACTTGTAGCCTGTTAGCCTGCGGAGCATAGAAACGAAAATGAGCACGCCCCTCTTTATCCACCCGGGGATAGTCATATCCCGGAATATTAGTGGATACCGGTTCGGTAGTAATCCCGGAGTTTAGTTCCTTCTCCAACAAAAGGAGTCGTTTCTCGGCATACCGCACTCCCAATTTCCTGTATCCTTCTGCCGTGAAATGCAAATTATCTTCTGCGGCAGGACAGCCCGAAGAAGGAATCACGTATGCGGTCGGAATCACTTGCGGCAGCGTATTGATTATCTCATTCATGCTTGCACATCTGCCATTCTGGTCGGCATGCACCACTTCTCCCGCCAACAAAGGAACATCTTTTGCCTGAAGATTCAAATCCCTCAACAAATTCTCATAGACTCTCTTTACTTTTTGAGGCCACTCTTTATCACCGGTATTAGACTCGCCCTGATGCAAGAGGATACCTTTAATCATTCCCGCTTTTTGTGCTTCTACAGCCAATTCCTTTAGTCTACGGTAAGGATTATTACCATACGCTTTCGCGGTATTTTTCAGCCATTCCGGTTGAGAGGCAATATGCTCTTCGCAATTCTCCTCATCAAACAGCTCAATCCTGCAACCACCAACAGCTACATTGACGACACCTACCTTAATATTGTCAGGCAACCTTTCCACTAACGTACGTCCGAAATAATCGGCCGGTGTTAACCCTGTATGGCAACGTACCAACGGAGGAACAGCCTTATACCACTGTCCTTTGACGCGTCCCAAAGACGGACAATCAACAGCTGCCATCATCAGAAAACGTTCATTGACATTGCACGTATCCTGCGCTTCAATCTTTGCATTTCCTTCCATATTGGATTGTCCCAGACAAAGATAAATATGGAAATTAGGGTCTTGTGCAAAGGCAAATATGCCTGCACATAATAAACAACTTAAGACAATAATCTTCTTCATTTGCGTATCTATATCATAAATATTAATTAATGCGTAACCTTGCGATAAGGACTTTCCTGAAGATTCAATCGACTGACTTCATCACTACCACAATCAATTATAATTTTATGCAATACAATAGCAGGGCTTAACGGACGAATAATTAATGCATGTATTCCTTCTTTCAGATTAACATTGGAGAAATCTACCACCGACTCTATCAACCGCGCAGCACCGGCGGGATACATCTTCGTATAACAATTAGCCCAAGTCATCTCTGAATTGTAATTTACTATTTGTTCTTTACCACCATCCAAACTGATAGCATAACTATGTCCTCCTTTTATAAAAGGCAAAGTACTATCCAAGATTAATCTTACACGTATATTTTTCATCTCTGAATTAAGCTTCATGCGATATGTCAATGAAGCTCCTGTTACAGGTTGTGTATAGGGCATCAACGACAAACCAGAAAGAGTACGTCCCAAGTCAGGAATAACTGTCCACTCCGTCTTATTCCCTTGTGTACATTCTGCAAAACGTTCCGCTTCCATTACTACCACCCCACCTTTCTCCTTATACTCATATCCTCCCGGCTTATATGCAGAGACATCCACTCTTATGATTTCGGGCATTATATTTCCTCCTTTAGGCTCATCCCAGCTTGTATAACCGATGTGCGTCTGATCCATTAAATGATTCCATTTTCCATCAGCTATATTGTTATTATAGTCATAGCAAAGTTCCGCATCATACCTGAAACAATACTCCACTCTATCTGCCCATTCATTGGCACGTGGATCACCCTCAGATGCTAACTTATGATTCATAGCAACCGCATAATACATCTCATAAAGGTTTGCCATGGCCTGAACAGGAAAAAGAATGAGTTCTTTATATGTATCCTTCAATTCTTCCGGTAAAGTCATAAACTGACGATAGGCATGCGCCTCCAAAGCAAGAAATTCATCTGTTACAGCCTTAAATTCTCCACTGGAAAGATTATAAGTTTGGCTATCCAACATTTCTGCAGTTACGCGAGCAGCATATTTACAATACAGATTTAAGATGCGAGCGGCTTCTACTGCATAGTTATCCCCAAACTGTTGTTTACAGAAACTACAAGTATATTCCTGTAAATTATCAGCCGTAAGGTGTCCAGGATTCCATGCCATATTCAAGAAAAAATCAACAGGAAATTCATTCGGTTTCAAGTCACCCACATTTAGAATCCACATTTTATCCACACCATAAGAATAAGTCAAATATAATTGTTCCCACATATGCTGGATCTGTGTCATATTCAGCCATTGATAGGCACGTGGTGCTCCATGTAAATCTACATGATAATACATACCATATCCACCAGGATGCCGTTTATCCTTTAAATCTGGTAAACGACGTACATTCCCCCAATTATCATCACAAAGCAAAATCATGACATCATCAGGTATTTTCATTCCCTTATCATAATATTCCAGTACTTCACTATAAAGTGCCCACAATTGTGGAGTCTTACAAGCAGGTTTACCTGTTACATCTGCTATTATTTTACGCTGTCCTTTTACGATTTCCTCCAATAGATGCGTATCTGTATCGGGTCCCATCGGAGCATCACCGTCACCACGCATAGCGATAGTAATTACTTCTTCCTTTCCATTCATTCGCTTGATACCCTCACGGAAAAAACGTTCTACTCCCTCTTTATTCCTCTGATAGTTCCACTCACCATACAACTTACGATTACGGGCATATTCCTGGTGATTACGTGCCATCGGTTCGTGATGGGAAGTCCCGATTATAATCCCCATTTCATCAGCTAAAGGACTATTCATCGGATCATCTGCATAAAATGCTGCACTCCACATGGCCGGCCATAGAAAATTAGCTTTCAAACGGAGGAGAAGTTCGTAGACATGCACATACATCTTACTGTTAAATCCTCCGAACTTTTCAGTTGTCCAACCTCCCATACAAGGCCATTCATCATTAATGAAAATGCCACGGTATTTTACAGCCGGTTCACCATCAGTATAAACACCTTCTTTAATATAAATAGCCTGATGCTTTACCGGCGGAACATCAAGCCACCAATACCAAGGAGAAATCCCTATTTGTTTTGACAATTCATAAATACCATAAATCGTTCCACGCTTATCACTTCCAGCAATCAGCAGCACATCTCCCTGTAAACCTTCCAAAGGAGCATGAAGAGTGGTGATTATATATTTTTCATTCTTACCTCTCAATTCTTTACCATCCAGTTTTCCTGTTTTTACTAATTGACGTATAAGTGGGCTTTTGTCAAACGAACCTATGATAATACGCACTTCTTTTCCCGCAATATTCGATAATTCGGGTTTTACAGTAGTCACTTTTTCAAAATCCGTTTGTAAATTACGCACCGCTAACAGCACCCCACGATGTTCTGCATCATCACACCAAATAGAGAACGATCTGTTTTGTGGTGTAACCAAAGGTAACTTGGCATCCGCTGATATAAAAGTGACAAATGGTTCCGCAGCATTCAAAACAGATACACATAAGAATAGAAATATAATTATTATCCGACTCAAAAACATGTTCTTCATTATTTTCTAGTTACATACTGTCCTAAAAACAATTATCCGCAAGATACTACTTGTAAAATGCGGATAATCGAATTTAAGAGAATTCTTATTTTCTTTCGATAACAATGTTGTCGAGATACAAGTCACCGGCACCTGATGAATTGGCTTTCAATTCAAACGTATTTGCCCCTTTTCGTAAGGAAACCGACATTAAGGCTGTATTCCATACAGTATTGTCATTATCAGTTTGTGCAAACTCCGGAGTACCTACTTTGGTATTGTTTATATACATATCTACGGTATTGACTGTAGCCGACGGAGCACGGTAGCGAATACGGATTGTATATACACCATCTTCCAGTGCAGTAACAGCATCACGTACGGCAGCTGCAGAACTAGCACCAAAATTTATATATCCCTGTGCTGTGTAGTTACGTATCGGCTCCGAATCTCCTTTTGTCACTCTCTTAGTCACATTCTTAAAATCAAAGCATTCAGCCTCATACTGATAAGCGCCCTGATAAATTTGTGGAGAAGCGGGAATCTGGATAGATGCTGCAGTAGATACAGTTAAACGATCGGTGGCTTTTCCTGAACAATTGACCGTCAAATCCAATGGTCCGTTATGAGTGACAGTCAGCGTATATACATCTTCTTTCCAATTCTCGGAAACTTGTGCAGTACCATTGGCTCTGGAAGACACAGAATGAGTTGGTTTGGATGTACATCCATATATCTTGATTACCTCCGTCTTGCTCGAACCACTAGGGTCATAGTTATTCATGTAGAAGGTGAGCTTATTGGCATATTCTTTTATAACACTTACAGTATATTTGGAGTAAGCCAATTCCATCTTGTCACATGTATTGTATTTAAACGGAATTGCAGCATTCCGTATTCCGGCAAGTCCGTTATAAACCACCCAACCATTTTCTATACGTCCTGCATAAAGTTCTCCCGTATACTCTTGCGGGAACCAACGGTTGAATTTTCCAACTTTAGTATTTACATCGCTCCAAGATCCTTCGAAAGTTGATTGGTTGATTTTATACTGGAATGAATTAGCTACATCGTCACACAATTCGAACGCAACAGGAATCGTAGGATAACGGCCCGTTTTCTTAAAGTAACAATGATTATCCCAAAGATTACCATCATCATCGCGAAGGTAAAGCCCTTCATGCAAATTCTTCGGGCTGCTGTATTTAGCATTATCATCACCGGAATAGACATCTTGAAGAATCACCACTTTCGTGCGGTCAATAACTTCTTTCCGGGAAGGAATACGAATTGTTTTATCAATAATCTTACGGAACATATCTATATTGATATTGACAAATTGCGGAAAACATTCCCAATTACGGCTCTGATAACCATCACCTACACTGACTGCATTCGTCTCCTTAAAACATTGCTGCCATATAAGTTCAGGTCCGTCAATAACAGTCTGACCTGTCAGCATCACATGCTCTATAATAGGCAGCGCACCGGCAGCCGGCGGGAAATCCTTATCGCCATTCTGTCCTTTCTCCTCTGTCCAGCCGCATTGGTCGAAACGGATGCCGTACTGACCTGCAAAACCGGAGAGCCACGTGCCTAAACAAATTCCTTCGACATTGAAGAAGCCACTTTGCGTGGTGTATTTTTCACACATAATGAAATTTTCAGAGTACAACTTGGCAGTTTGGGCAAAATCAGAATTACGCTTCACAAGAGCAATAGGATTAATATTAGCCGACCAAGTATTACCACAGAAACTAACTACCAGATATCCTCCATATTTATGAGTAAGTTTCAAAAGTTGATTCCAGTGAGCCACTCGTTGTAACCACGATACAGAGAACTGGTCATCATACCCCCAAAACTGCTCACAATAATTGAAACCAAGAAAGTTGGGATATTCTCTGAAAAACTCATCATATACCCGAACCTTATCGTCACTTTCAAATTGACTGTATAAGCTGACATCCTTAAAATGACTAAAACCGCCGCTTGAAGGCTGCACCATCGCCCACACATTATTTTCAGCACACGTCCTCAACCACGACTTTGCTATCTCATAACCATACTCGCTTACATTATAGATCCCAGTAGCCTCATCATGGCTTACAGACAACGAGATATTAAAAATGGTAAACGGACGAATATCTGCAGGGATAAGGTCTATGATTTTCTGAGGATCGGCATAATTCCATGAATCGATATGAACAAACCATGCCGGTTGTTCAGGAGAAATAGGACGGCGTAACGCCCCCGTTACCGGAGGAATTTCGGGATTATCTCCTTTAAAAAGATTCAGTTCGATGACAGGTGTCCGGTCGGTAAAAGTGAAACTGACAGATTCGTCACCAATAGCACTCACTTGTTTAAACTGACTGGTAAGTTTGCCGCTCACCGCCTTGTCAAGGGTACGAGACTTAGCTCCGTATTTTACAGTCCAATAGCCGTCAGTGTTGATATCTACTATCGGTGCAACTGTATTGTTTTCATCCAACACCTTGACTTTTTCATCATTCTCAAACGTTAGCCAGGCATCATCAAGAGTCCAATAATATTCATCATGTTCTACTTTGGCACCTACTTTTGGAGAATAAACTACATCCTCTCCTCCGCCTTCCAATGCTGCTATCTGAGCATACATACTGAAGCTTGTACCATCCGACAACTCAATCGTATAACTCGCGCCATTATTCACCGGATTGTATGTCTTTACAGCCAGGTCCTGTTGTTTGGCCTCAATAAGCTTACGTAATGCCTTGACATTAGTATTAATATTCTCGACAGCCGTACCGGGTTTCGGTACGGAAGGAGCGTCAGGATCAATGACATCGTCATCTTTACAGGAACCAAGAATACATGCACAGCATACTATTCCGAGAAAAAGTAGGTATGATAGCTTACTTTTCGTATTTAACAAATTCATCATATTCCAACTAGTTATTATTATCATTTAAATGTCAATCTGACTGAAGTTATACTGTTAGCAGATAACAACACCGTTATACCTTCAGCAGATTCCATCAAACCAGTATCGATCACTTCCATATTTTTTGTTTCGTTCGTTTCAACGGCACTTGCTTTTTTTATTCCTGCTAATGGTATTTCCAGCCATTGAGAAGCACCATTCAGATTCAATAATACGATGGTCACTTCACCGGTCTTTTCATCCAAATAAGCAGTAGCACAGACTTCTTCATTATTTGTAACTACCTTAATACGAGTTGTTTCTGTTGCATATTGAGCATAATGAGCCATAATATAACCATTCTTTGTGATTTCTCCTTCACTCGTCGGACTCCGTTTGTCCGTATCGCCCATCAAACCATAAAAGCGCTTCAAATACCAATATATATAAGCACTGCAATACCCCTCCATACACATGTGAATCTCTTTACCAAGATGATTGAGACTGTATTGCCATTTCAGGAATTCCCATTTCGAAGAATCATCAGAATTCTCACCGTCATTAAAAAGATGTTCTGTCATCCACCATGTCTTTCCTTGAATACGTGAATACACACCACAGATGTAATCGTGGCGGTTCTTAACATATCCGCTACTCAAATCTGTAAACCCTTGATAGAGATGTCCGGCTAGAATATCCGTTTGAGCAAATGCTTCGGCATTGTTGATAATAGGATCAGTATATTCAGGCTGCATACCACAGGCTTCCGGTGACATCAGCTTCACTCCTGTTTCCCGTATCCTTGCTCCGTATTGTTTTACAAAATCCACTACTTCAGAAGGAGTCCAGTACGTGAATTCCATATCCGGTTCGTTCTGGACGGAAATCGCATAGAGGTTCACCCCTTTTCCCTTCATAAATGTAACATAACGGATAAGATGGTTTGCATACGCTTCATAGTTTTCTTTTTTAAGGTGTTTCATTTCCTTTCCATTCACCGTGATTTTATCTGCAAGCGCATCTGTACAATCCCATGGACATGCAAAGATAATTGCTCCGTTAGCTTGTGCTGCCTTTGCTGCTTCTACATCTGCACTCCAATCTGATTCGTTGGGATAAATCATCAAGCGAAGGATAGAATATCCCAATCCGCCGGCACCATACATTTTATCTAATTGTGATGCAGAAATAAGATTGTCACCACACCAGATCTTCGGATTGTACATGCCGCCAAATCCTACAACTGGCTGATATTTCACCATAGGATCAACAGTTAGTGTAACCGACTTGAATGGCGGTTCTTGTTCTACCAACAAATCAACAGTCGTTTCATTAGTTTTATCGAACAAATGAATGACTTGTGTACGCTTTTTCATCGTACTGTTCGCACCACAAGATACACGAACCTTCGTGTACTGTTTTTCCCCAGTATTACTGCCACCTGATGTAGGAGTGACGCTTTTTACAATATCCCCTTCACCGAGAGTTATCTCCCAAGAAGTCTTCGCCCATTCCACCACAATGTCAGTCTGGTTTTCCCCAGTACTCACTGTGATCGATTTTTTAAGAAAGAGTGCATACGCGCCCTTTCCTTCATCTTTATCTATTGGGCTTTCACCTTCTCCACTTGAGCAAGCCCAACACGATACACTCAGAATAATAGCGCAAATTACATAATTTAAATTACTCATATTTTTAATTATTGTTTTTCATTTCTTATGTACATTTTTCTCTTAATGATAATTCTTCTATCATCACATCTTTAATATCTCTCTGCATATTCCTTCATTCTATTCACAACTATAGGGTATAAGATTTTCAATTTTTGCAATTGCTGAAGGGTTATTTCCTGTTCTTTTATAAAAGTCAATCTCTGCTTGACTTCATCTTTAACGTACTTAAATGGTATAGCAATTGAACCACATTTTGAAGTAAGTTGTATTATCCTATACCCATCATCTCTTTTCAATGGAGCAGAAACTTGACCAATATTTAGATGTGAAATAAGATCAATAATACGTTTATCATAATTAGACTTACTTATCTCAATATGAACCTTTTCAATCTTCGCAAACAGATTTTTTTTCTTGCTTACAATCTTTAAATCTTTCAAGCTCTCAGGTTCAGCTACAATCTGAATTCTTCCTTTTAAAGCATCATTAAAATCTTTAAAACAATACTCAATAATTGATGCTGATTCAAAGCATTTCAAATCGTTTTGATGCTTTTGATAAAAATCCCTTATTTCTTTATCCGGAAGAAAAATATTGGGATAAATATTTTCTTGCTTATAATGATGAAGAAAAATACTATGTTGATATCTCTTTTTGAACTGTTGATATTCTTCGTCCCGTTCCATATCCATTTGCTGAGCTTTTGCAAATAGATAAGAATTAATGAGATTGGTCTTTAGCATTTTCTTTATATCATCGGGGGTTGAAAGGGAGCCAAAAAACACAGGCTGGAAATGAACAAATTCAATGAAATCTGCTACAGTATAATATTGGTGCGTTCCATTTAACTCATATTCCATAAGTATCATATCTCGATTTACACTTGGCCATTTCGTTCCTTCAACATCTACCGTTGATGCTACTTCATCAATGACATCTTCATTCATCTTAGGCTTAGTAGCGGATATTATTTCCTGCTGACTTTCCCATATATATTTTTCTGCCAGATTCCTAAGTAGTTCTTGACTGATAACATTCTTCTCCTGTTCATAAGATGGTAAAAGCACTTTCTCTATAGCTTCAACATGTATTATATAATATCCGTTTAGTGTTTCAAAAGGGCCTAGGACATCACCGATTTTAGCATCGTAAATATCATTGGCATATCCTCCAAGTGAACAAAAAGGATAACGCATAAACTCATTGGAAGATTTAACATGGAGATCTGAAACTATTTTCCCTTGTAGAGAGAAAAAATCCTTTTCTGATTTTAAAGGGCAATCACTATTATAATACTTCCGTAACGACCTTTCATCAGGAAAACACATTAAATTTAAATGATACTCATGAGATCTCATACGATATGCATTCTGTATGTCATTTTCTGCCACCTTTAATAACGGCTTCACCTCTTTATTCCAGATATAACCATCAACTTTCGAGACATAATAGTATGTAGCATACTCCAATTGTTTGCTAAGAATCCCGATGGTGTCATATTTATGCTCCAACGCAAATGCTATCATAAATCCCTCTTCAAGTAAATCAGATTGTAATTGCTCATTACTTTTGTTTTGATACTTAGTGCTGTTTCTGATAAATTCATAATCAGCAACCGTAAGTTTATAATGACCGATTTGAAGAAGAATATCATCCTTATGAAATGAGCTACATCCTACTCCGACTAACATGAATAAAATTAATATTAATATCTTCATAGGTCTATTTGTTATTACACAATTATGCATAATCAGAGAAATATAAACTTATAATTAAGTTATTTCATATTTATCGCCTCTGCCTCATGTTTTACAACATCCACAAACAAGAAAATAAGCCCGGCTGAAAGTTTTCAACCTTTTACCGGGCTTTATCTATCAACAATACAGGAGTTTGCAGGTTTAATTAAATCGTCCAAGTAAACTCCGCTTGCCCATAACACATAAATGCTTCTAAATACAAAATGACAGTTCCTAAATATTGTCCAAATAAGTTTGCATGAAACCTTTCCATTTCAGATGTACCATCATACATCCATGAATGGTGACCAATAGTAACTCCTGTAGGATATTCTGCACACTGAATACTTCCAGAAGTTCCTTCTGAGAAACCAGTCCAATATACATCTAATTGAACAGAAGAACAATATGAATTAATATGTATTAATTTACCCTCATATATATCAGTACCATAAACCATTTCCCGATACGTATTATATGCAAAAGACCCTGTAATAGACATTACTAACATTGTTAGCATTAAAAATAATTTCTTCATAACTTTAGAATTTTAATTGTTAGACAATAAAAGTATTTTAGTAATATATGCAGACAGAATGCTCTATTCATAACAATGTGGCATCATTTATTATTTCAATCCGTCAACTATACCTTCATACATTCCATTACGATTATACCCTGACGTCCAAGGACACAGTTTATAACCTGTACTTGTCTCAGTCATACTTGAAATAGAGATACCGTATTGCTTGTCTGCCGGAATGAGTCTTCGGTACTCCTGCATAATAAAAGCCATATAAGAAGCAGCGGCAGCTCTATCTTCTTCAGTCAATTTATTAATCGCAATGAAGTTTCCATCCTGTTCTTCGACCATCATGCTAAGATCGGATACTCGTATCAGTTTGCCAGTCTTACCTAGTTTATCAAACAGGTTGGTGATCATCGTTTTATTGCCTTCCTGAAAAACAACATCTTTGGAATAAATTGCATTAAGAAGAATATTGTACCCGTCAATTTTGGTAACATTATCTTTTTCCCAAGCATTAACCAAAGATATGAGTTCATCAGCCATATTCACCATTTCATCATATTGCCCAAATGTGTTGCTGACAAAAAGCTCAAGATCTACCTTAGCATTCTTCACTGTATCACGGGCAATCTTCACGGCGGTACGTGCATAGTCTACCTCACCTAAATATTCACCCCAGTTAAATGTATTTTCATTAACAGTCTTATCCAAAGGATTATCGATGATATTCCAAGCTTTTACACTCTTCGTTTCATTCACACCTGCATATACCATACCACCAATCCATTTTTCCATCTCTTTAGTGAAGATTGTTTTCTTCTCTTCAGGAGTCTTTTCGATGTGCTGCGGTTTAGCCTCCCATACAAAAATCAGATTATCGATATATGCTGTCCAATTGCCAGAGCTGGAACCAATCGCAAATGTTATTTCATTGAGGTCTTTCATTGAATTAGGTATTTCAATCATAGTAGCTGGAACATCTTTGCCCAAAGCCGTATATGTACCTTCCTTCACAAAGGTTACAAATATACCACCACGTTTCCACTTATCATCTTCATTAAAACCATAAGCATGCGCATTCTGGTCCTTACCGAGAGTTATCAATTGACCATTAATTTTAACAAACATTCCAGCGCCCCACATGCCTTTGCTAAGACGCATATCCATTGACATGCCAGTATAATCTCCAAGAGTTTTACCATCAGCTAACTTAACAGTAAATTCTGGAAATGAGTGTACAGCCTTATCCATGTAAAGTACATGACCAGTCTCTCCATCTGGATCTTCTACTACAGTAGCTGTTCCACCACCTGCAGCACCCGCTCCACTTTCAACCACAGGATACGTTGTGTTCAGATTATCCTCTTCAAAATTGATAACCGTAGTACCTTTTCCTGATACTTCATAGTCCATAGAAATATTATCAAGATAGAATTGCGCACCACCTGAATAAGAGCCTATCGCCAAATCAAATTCTGTCAGGTTTCCTAAACTTTCGGGCACCACAAATCCAGGAGAAGTAGTAGCATCTTTCAAATTGATTGTTCCTTCTCGTTTCCATTTATTACCTCCGCCACAGAAAGTATTTCCATTTGTATTGGGCTTATACTCATTACCATTAATAAAAACCCGCAAACCATCTCCCCAGATTCCGTGATCTTCTTTAAAGCGCAGGTCTATATTCAACCTGACATAGTCGCCAAGCTTTCTACCTCCAGGTAAAACTACGTGAAACTTAGGATAAGAATAAGCTGCTTTTACATCATCTGTTCCCACATGCAAAACATGTCCACTTTCACCAGTAGGATCCTCTTCGACTACAGCCGAACTCATTAATTTTATAAAGACTTTTATTAATTCAATAAATACATCTGTTTGGCCTGAATTCGCTTTGGCTTATGGGAGAAAAGATTATAATAGGATGATTTCTCTTCATCGGAGCTCTGTTTTTATCTCAAATATGTTGTGTTTGATAATTTCTATCTTTATAATAGCTTTGGGAAAATATATTTTTCAATTTTGGTTGCAAGGAAAGATTGATTTTAATTTTAGTTTATTATTGGCCTTGATTATTGCTTTTAATATTAATAATTTGTGGAATACGAGTAGCGTTGCGTTAGTTTCAACAAATAATCATTCTAAATTTGGCTTGTTATATGTAGGGTGTACTTTATTATCTGTAGGAATTGTTTGTTTGATATCTGTTAATAGTAAAAATCTTTCTTTTGTGGCCTTTTCTACTATAATAGGAGAATCTATATTAGCTTCATATTTGTTTAGACAAAGTATTTTACTTACACATGATTCAGTGAGTTTATTTGTTAAAGATTATATTAATAAAATTAGAAAAATTGTCAACAATGAAGTTGGGTAAAAAAGTAATAATTGCGAAAATTATAGAAAGATGCGAACTGGGAGTAAATAAAATTAAAACAAAACTCTTGAGTTTAAGAATAAACAAAGTAGGCAGAAATGTTTCTTTTGCATTTCCAATAAAAATATTGGGTGGTGAAAACATTACAATAGGTAATAATACGGCTATTGGATCCTTTTGTCATATATGGGGGCAGGGAGGAGTCAAGATTGGTAACAATGTATTAATAGCAGCTCATTGTTGTATAACTTCATTGACTCATACTTATAAGTATAAAACGATTCAAGAAGGCCCAATTATTAAATCAAGTGTAATAATTGAAGATGATGTTTGGTTGGGTTATGGAGTGTATGTTTTACCAGGAATATGTATAGGTAAAGGAAGCGTTGTTGGAGCTGGTAGTGTTGTAACAAAGGATATTCCACCTTATTCTGTTGTAGTAGGAAATCCTGCCCAAATTATAAAAAAAAGATGATTTAATAATATTGTCGTGATGAAGAATCGAATGGAGCCTTCAGAGGTGAATGTTGATATATTAAAAAGTTATATACGTAATAACTTTGTGGTTAAATCGATTAGTGTTTGGCTTGCCAAAATAAAAAACAGAAAGAAAAATCTTCATTTATTTAGGCATGCTTTTACCGATTCACAGACATTTTTTGAAGGGAATAATTCTATTGGTGAAAATAGTATAGTTAGAAAGTGTCACATTGGACTTTTTTCATATATAGGGAATAATAATAATTTTTGTAAAATCTTTATAGGACGATTTTGTTCTATTGGTTCAAATGTTAATATTATAAAAGGAAAGCATCCTAGTACGCAATTTGTTTCAACTCATCCTCTTTTTTTCTCAAATCGAAGTATTTTAGGGTATAAATGGATTTCCATGCAAAAATTCAAAGAATTTAATCCAGTTGACCTTGATTATGATGTCAAAATAGGTAATGATGTATGGATTGGTGATAATGTTAGTATAGCCGAAGGTGTTAGAATTGGTCATGGAGCTATTATTGGCCATGATAGTGTTGTGATAAAGGATATAGAGCCATATTCAATAAATGTAGGCATCCCTTCTTCTTTAAAGAAATATCGATTTGAAAAAGATGAAGTAAATTATTTATTGAATTTTGAATGGTGGAATAGAGAATTGGATTGGATACATGAGCATGTTGATTGTTTTGAAGATATTAAAACGTTTATTGGATTAACTAGTAATCAAGATAATTATGATGAAAAGTAGAATTAGAGTGTCAATTGGGATTCCTACATATAATCAAGCTGAATATTTGGAGGAGACTATTCTTTCCGTGTTGAATCAGACAGTCCCAGCTTATGAAATTGTTGTTAGTAATAATCATTCAACAGATGATACTGAAAAAATTCTAGAGAAATATTCTGATGTAATTAGAGTAGTTAGGCCACCGACTCATTTACCCATGGTTGAAAACTGGAATTTTTTAGTAAGGCATTTAGCAGGGGAATGGGTCTCTATTTTGAGTAGTGATGATACTTATCTTCCTAATTTTATACAATTAGTTACAGATAATATAACAGCCAATGCCGTTTTGGTACATTGTAAGTTCAATTTAATAGACAGGAAAAGTAAAATCATTGAAAAAGATAAGTGTGCAAAATTTCTATGGCGTGTGACTCCTTTTCCGTCTAATCTTATAGAAGAGATATCTGCTAATAAGTTATCATTTGCTGCTTATTCTATAAAAAGAGCAGCTCTCGAAAAAATTGGTTATTTTGATGAAAGAGTTATATTAGACTCTGATTGGGCTACTTGGTGTAAGATTTCCTGTTTAGGAGATTTTGTTTTTGTACCTAGTACAGGTGCTAATTATCGTTATCAATATAGAGAGAATATTCAAATAAAACGTTTGGAACAAGAAACTCTAGACCAAGCAATTATAATAAATTCAATAATCGGAGATATCTTTAAGAAACATAAACTGGATTTAAAATTGTATGAACTAGCAAAGGGAATTTATTTGAATCACAGATTGAAGCTTTATAAAAAGAATAAGATTGACTATTCAGATATGTTAGAATTGTATAATATTGATATATCTATGATGCAAAAATATGGTTTTTGGTCTAGATTAATATTGTATATTCGAGAAAGGATACTTAAACGTTAATTTTATATACCTATATAATATATGAAAATCATAATATCATCTTTTGGTGATTTATTTTTCGATCAAACAGCTAAAGCTCTAGCTTCTAAAGTCGAGGTAAGATTAATTGAGGGATATATTCCTGGAAAATTAGTTGCTATGTTTATTAGAACAGCAGGATTAAGGTATGACTCCAGATTATTGAAGAAACTACTAAGAAGATATGATCCTGTATTGTTTAATATGACTTGTAGTTGTGGCTTTAGTGAATTGCTTTATTGGGGAGCTCGTTATTTGTTGGGAGAGACAAATGGGGTATTAGCATTTTTTCATAAATTATATGGTATACAATCTCGCTTCTATATTAATGGAGGGAATCTTTTTCATGTACGAAGTGGGTCAGGTAGAGGGGGGGCTATATTGAAGGCAAGAAAAAAGAATATGATTGTAATTGCTGATCATTCTATTCCTCATCCATATGAAATGGTTGAAGTACTAAAGAAAGAATATGAGAAATATAATATGAAATTCGATTATGATCCTCAAAAGTCGTTTTGGCGTAATATTTTACAAGATTGTATTGATTCAGACTATGTTATTGTAAATTCAGACTATGTAAAAAGCACTTTTGTGAAGCATGGTTTTCCAACTAATAAGATAAAAGTATTGTATTTGGGAGTACAAGAGGATTTTTTAGGTCTCAAAAAGAAATATGAATTAGATTCAGAATTTAAGATATTATTTGTCGGTAGTTTTGGTTTTAGAAAAGGTGCTGAATATATTTTGAAAGCATTAAGAATTTTGGGTGAAAGAAATATACCATATAGGTTTGTTTTAGTGGGTTCTTGTAAAGGATTTGAAGATGTAGTTTCTCAATATCCAGAATTGAATATTGAGTTTGTAGGGAATGTTATATATGATGAGTTGAAGTCTTATTATGCAAATTCAGATGTTTTCTTATTTCCCTCCTTAAGTGAAGGAAGTACTCGTGCGGGAATGGAAGCTATGGCGGCGGGGCTGCCTGTTATTGTGACTGATAATTGTGGTTTGCCTGTTCAGAATAATATTAATGGTATTGTGGTGCCAATAAAAAATGAAATAGCGATAGTGGATTCACTCTGTTTTCTATATTCTTCTATAGAGAAAAGAACACAGTATGGAGTAGAAGCTAAATTAACCATAAAGGAACAATATACTTGGAAGCATTATAGTGAGAATCTTTTAGCTATTTATAAATCTATTCTGAAGTAATTAAAATGAAGATTTCTGTAGTAACAATTTGTTATAATTCAAAATTGTTTATAGAGAAAACAATATTAAGTGTTATCAATCAATCATATGAGGATTTAGAATATATTGTGGTGGATGGAGGGAGCACTGATGGCACCTTGGATGTTATTCATAAATATAGTAATAGGATAACAAAATGGATCAGTGAGAAGGATGAAGGCATTTATAATGCAATGAATAAAGCTTTAGATATTATAACTGGTGATTGGGTTATTTTCATGAACTCTGGTGATTGTTTCTATCGTTATGATGTTTTATCAAATATTGATTTCTTGAAATACTCAGAAGCTTCATGTTGTGGTGTTATTTATGGTAATGGTATTTCTTTATATCGCAAAAAAAGACTATTGCGCTCTGGGACTTTGCCATTCTTTAAAAATAATAAAATATTTAAGAATATGGGATTTTGTCATCAAGATGTATTTATTAAATCATCTTTGGCGAAATCTATGCGTTTTAGGGAAAATTTTAAGTTATGTGCAGATTATGATATGTTGTGGCGGCTGTATAAAAAAGGATACAGAATAGTTCATATTGATTTATTAATATCAATAACGGATTTGACAGATAGTATATCTGCTAGAAATATAATTCAACAAGTTCATGAGGAGGCGGTGATTTGTCAATGTCAAACGAATACTATCTATTTTCGTTTTTTATTACTTGGTAAGTTGATTAAATCTTATCTTAAACATTGTTTTTTTTGATGAAGAGAGATGGCTTATTGTTTTTCTTATTTATATTCATTGGGTTTCAACAGTTTCCTATAATAAGGCTTGGAGGTAGTTTTAGATTATATGAGATAATTGCTGTCTTTTTGTTAATGCTGTTCATTAAGAGTAAATCGGCTAAATTCAAAAGAATTGATATTTTACTTTTGATGCTATTTGGACTTTCTCCTATAATAAGTTTGATAAGTAGTTGGATACAAAATGGTTACCCTTATAGTTTCTATCACGAATATCCTTATATTGTAGGTGACTTTAGATTTAATTTTTTTATATTCCCCTTTCTCCAAATTTTCCTTTGTTTTTTGAATTTTGTGGTAATAAGATATTTTGTGAGTGTGCATGAATATTGGGATTATAAGAGATATATCAAAGCATTTGTTATTGTTGGGACAATAATAGCATCGTATTCACTTTTTTCTTTTTTTACAGATACTAATATAATAAGAGTTTTACCCTCATCTTTTCAACATGTTTCAGAATATCATTTCCGAACATCTGGTTTCTCACAAGAACCAGGTTGTTATGTATTATATCAAAGTTGGGTTGTGTTATTCTCTATATACATAAGAGATTGCTTTTCTCCTAAAAAAGGATATTGGATTATTGCTATTAATATTTTAGCATTGATTCTTACTCTGTCTTCATTGTTAATTGTTTGGTGTGTGTTAATAATAATTTCACCTTTCATTTTTAAAATGAGTTTAAAATCAAAAGTAAGAGTAGCTATAATAGTTGGAATGGTTTTTACAATTGTCTATCTTTTTACATACTCGTCAGAGTATTATCCAATAATAGAAAATTATTTTGTAAATAAAATTAATAATTTTTTCTCGATTCCTGATCATACTTTAGATAGTGGGAGTTTTCGCAATTATACAGGGAGGATTGGACATCGTATATTTGGGGATAATCCTGTTTGGGGAGTCGGTGTGGGAAATAGTATTTATTATATGCATTTGTATGCTAATTACATGGGAATTGTTACATATGGAGAAGAAATAGGCCCTGGAGTATTTCCGCAAAATTTACTCTCTTGTACATTAGCAGAACAGGGGGCGGTGGGATTCTTGTTGTTAATCATATTTGTGGTATATATTGTGAATATTGCTTTTAAATGTAGAAATTATAATCGATTGTCAAAATTAATATTTTTAGGTACTTTATTTAATATTGCATCAATGGCTTCTTTGGCTCCTATTTATTCTATGTTTTTATGGATTCCATTGTCTTATGGCTTAGGATATAATTTACAATTGTTAAAGAATAGACAATTGATAACTTGGTAGCTGAACGATACGGTCCTTGACTGTTCAGAGAAAAAATAGTTTTTTCTGTAATACGAAAGGTACTTTTATGATCAGCTATCTATAATACATTTGTTGAAATTTGTAAGCAGGAGGAGCAGCTTCCGATTTTTCTTTTACAAGTACATGAAGGAGAGCCGGAAAGGTTGAACGGATTATGAGAACCTGCTTATCATATCGATTTGGTAAAAATACAGTTCAGCACAAGTGACAACAGACACTCATTTGAAAGGGGAATGTCATGTATTGGACGTTTACATAATATTATGAAGAAAAATATTCTTATTCTTGAAGGAAGAGAAACAATTGGTGGTGGTCAAATCATAACAAAGAAAATATGTAAAATACTTTCTGAAAGCAATAATGTTTCTGTTTTTATTCCTGGAGAGAAAAATGCAATATCAGATTATTTATCTGAATATCGGATTTTTAATTATAAGATAAAAGAATACACAAGAGGGAAGAAAAAGAATAAAGATTATATCTATTTTATATATAATTTCTTTTCCACTTATATGTCTTTGTATAAAGTGCTAAATAATAATCATTTTGATATTATATATATACAGCATCAGAATGTATTACCAGTTGCTGTTTTTGTGAATATGATATTTAAGAAGACAGTGATAGCTCATCTTCATGTTGTTTATGTGGATAAGGTAATTCGCTTAGTTGTAAATAAGTGTTTGCAGAACAAATATATACGTAAAATTATCGGCGTGTCAAATTACACACTACAACAATTAAATAGTTCAAATAAAAGTAAATCACTAGTTATATACAATCCGATATCTTCTCAAAAGAAAGTTAAGGATAAGAAATATTCCTATCAAATTGCAATTGTGGGAGATGTAATTAATAATAAGGGGCATCATTTGTTATTTGAATCGTTAATGAACTATTCAAGTAAATATACAGTCCATATTGTTGGCAATATTATTGATGAAAAATATTATGAATCGTTGAAAAATAAATATCAATCAATTGATACGATATATACAGGTATGATTGATGATGTATGTAAATATTTAAGTAGGAATAAAATTGATTTAGTTATAGTTCCTTCTATATCACCCTTTGAAACTTTTTCTTTATCAATGGTCGAATCATGGAGTATGGGTATTCCAACAATTGCAACAAATGCTTTTGGTATGAAAGAAATAGTGAATACGTTTATTCCTAAATATGCTTCGCAAATGTTGTTTAATCTTTCTGATTCTTCTGATTTGATTGATAAAATAAATGAGTTAGAGTCAAATACATCTCTTTATAAGGAAATATCTGATAAAACTTATAAAATAGTGGAGGAAAAATTAAATTATGAGATATTTTCCAAATCTTTAAATGAAATTATTGAATCTATTTAATATGAAGATTGCCATCATTCAAGAATGGTTAGTAACTGTTGGCGGTTCTGATAAAGTAGTCAAAGCTATTGCGGATGTATTTCCTGCCGCAGATATTTACACCTTAGTTGCTAAAAAACAAGTTTGTGACGAATTAGGGATTGACTGGAATAAAGTCCATACATCATTCATTCAGAAGTTGCCTTTAGGGGTAAAGAAGCATAGGATGTATTTGCCTATATTTCCGTTTGCAATAGAACAGTTTGATTTACGGGGATATGATGTGATTATATCATCTTCTCATGCTGTTGCCAAAGGAGTTATAACCAAAGCGGATCAACTGCATATTTGTTATTGTCATTCTCCTATTCGTTATGTATGGGATATGTATCATGAATATTTGGAAGAATCGGGGTTGACAAAAGGCTTGAAAGGATATCTGGCTAAATATATGCTTCACCGTATTCGTAACTGGGATTTGATATCCAGCTTTCGGGTTGACTATTTTATAAGTAATTCCGATTATGTGGGACGTCGAATTCAGGAGACATATAGGCGGGATGCTGTAACAATTCACCCTAATATTGATATTTCTAACTTTGATTTGTGCGTAGAGAAAGAAGATTTCTATTTAACTAGTAGTCGTTTGGTGGGATATAAGAAAATAGATCTTATTGTTGAAGCTTTCAGTCGTATGTCTAATAAAAAGCTGGTTGTGATTGGTGGAGGTCCTAATTTGGAAAAGATACGCAAGATTGCTGGGCATAATATAACTGTCATGGGATATCAGTCATTTGCCGTACTAAAAGAAAAGATGCAGAAAGCTAAAGCCTTTGTTTTTGCAGCAGATGAGGATTTTGGTATGATTCCGATTGAAGCGCAATCATGTGGGACTCCTGTTATTGCTTATGGCAGGGGAGGTTCTTTGGAAACAGTGAAAGACGGAGTAACAGGTATTTTCTTTTATGAGCAAACTGTTGATTCGATTATTGATGCAGTAGAAAGATTTGAAAAACTAGAAACACCGTTTGATCCTAAAATGATACGTAACCATGCGGAGACTTTTTCGGAAGAACGTTTTAAGAAGGAAATAAAGGAGTTTGTAGAGTTAAAATATAATGAATTTAATCATCTAGTGAAATGAGTTATTTTATATTTGGCGGTTCCGGTTTTATCGGTACGCACCTTATTGCTCTAATTGATAATTTATATCCGGGTACGAAAATATACAATCTGGATATTGTGGAGAATAACCATGAAGGTAAATCTACATATATCAATTGTGATGTTCGTTCTGAAATAAATATTGATATTCCCGTTACTTCCGAAGACATCATCTTTAACTTTGCAGCCGTTCATCGTACTCCGGGGCATCCGGATCAGGCTTATTTTGAGACGAATATTCGTGGTGCAGAGAATGTATGCGCTTTTGCCGAGAAGTTCGGGATAAAGAAAATAGTTTTTACCAGTTCCATTGCTCCTTATGGTGCAGCAGAAGATTTGAAAACAGAAGAGATGCTTCCCACACCGAACACGCCTTATGGAATTTCTAAGTTAGTGGCTGAAAAAACACATGCGATTTGGCAGGCAAAAAAAACGAACGAACGGCAACTTACTATTGTTCGTCCGGGTGTGGTATTCGGTAAAGGGGAAAATGGTAACTTTACCCGTTTGTATTGGGGGATCCGTGGTGGTAAGTTCTTCTATCCGGGTCGTAAAGATACGATTAAAGCTTGCATTTATGTGAAAGAATTGGTTCGCTTTATGCTTTACCGGTTGGAGAATCATAGCGAAGGAGTAGAGTTATATAACTGTACATTTGAACCGGCTTTTACTATCGAGCAAATAGTAGAAACGATGAAAAAGGCTACGGGATTACAACGTACCATTGTCAAGGTGCCGGGAAGTCTTCTAATGACAGTTGCAAGTATTGTCGGTCCGTTAGGGGGAAAGGCACTAGGTATTTGTCCGGCTCGTGTGAAGAAGTTAATGATCTCTACTAATATATGTGGAAAGAAACTGGCTGATTCGGGGTATAAGTTTCATTATACATTTGAAGAAGCTATTAAGGATTGGTATAGAGATAATGATGGTCAGTGTTTGAGATGATTTTTCTTAAACAATTTGGGTATATATAATAAATGTTGAAAATGTTGAGATGTAATAAACACGTGAGTGTTTCGTATGTGAGATGAAAAAATGTAGGTCCCTAGCTTCATGCTGTTTACAGCATGATTCTCCTACATTGTGGATTAGAAATAGCGCGACGGCGCATTTCTAATCTACGCCCTGACATCGGAGGTTAAAGCCGATGTGAATTTCCCACTATATCAACTGTCTGTGAAGATCGTTGATATTTCCTGATTTTACGTATAGTGATGTATTTAGACACACAAATATAAAGAAAAAACATTGGGAGATTTGTATCGAAATATCCCAATGTTTGATTTCAATTATTGAGATGTTTTTTTCAAATCTCCCGATGTTTTTCCAGTTCTCCAAAAGGACAAAAGGACAAAAAGGACATATATGACTGTTATTATTCATCTTAGTATAAGAATCATGAGGTATATTGCTGATTTTTATTATGTTAAGTGATTTTGTAGACGTGTAACCTTACGAATGTTGAAATCGTGTTTTGCGCCAACCTGAATCGTTTTGTCTGTCATGAAATGCTTGGTCAACTCTTGAACGAAATTACCTATATTGTCAGGATTATTTAGTGAAAGGGCTGTGCTTGGAAAGAAGAGCGACATCTTGTTCGCGTTTGCTTCCGTCTTCAGTAACACAATCATTCGACAATAAGGTAAGATTATTGTACGAATTTCGGGGAAATAAAGGAGCTCCTTTCTGGAATTCCTTTCCCAACTAATAGGCTTCGTCGTTGGCATTGGAATTTTTATAGTACCATAGGGGATTTTTGTCCTTATGTCCTTTTGTCCTTTTGAAAGGAGGGCGCGTTGGTGGGGGAAAGAAGAGGTGCGTGAGATTTGTAACTTGCTTGTATCCAGTCGATAAACTCTCGTTGCTTTTTTAGGGACGAAAATTTGTGTGCTCGAAAAAATGCAGGAAGCTCACGTAATATGCTTTTTTGTGAATAGTGTCAGTGACAGTTGATTTTAGCAGTGGATCGCTAATTGTTTCCCTATGTGGACAATATTTGATAAAGTAATAAAAACTGAAATATTATAAATTATTAATCATAGAATGACATGGCAAAAGAAA
>OGDQ01000705.1_pt1 | contig 24301 bp, 30 predicted proteins | sample 1570451 | NCBI WGS metagenome assembly OGDQ01 (sample SAMEA2582171, study PRJEB24529) | metagenome | biome: Human gut stool | place: China | collected 2011 | reverse complement strand
GCCGGTAGTGACCGCCCAGTGCATCACCCCTGCAATAAGGGAGCGTGCGCTATCCACTTTTTGCACGTCCATATTCAACGGCTTCTTTAATGAGTTCATTTTCCATCGTTTTGTTCCGGGCAGGCGCTGGCGTTCTTTAATCTGCCTTATGGCAGCAGCAAGTTCAGAGGCAGGAACGATCTGTTCCCCAGCAGTCACCGCAGTAAGACTTCCCTCCTGGTATTGCTTGCGCCAGAGAAGTAACTGGCTGCTACACCATGTTGCCGGGCAACGAGGGAGACCGTCATTCCTGGTTCAAAGCTCTTCTGAACATTAGCGATCTTTTCCTGTGCAGTATGCCGTCTGAGTTTCTCCGGTCCTGAGGCATCAATCATCTGTTTTCCAATGACCAGTCTAAAAACTAATATTAAGATTATCACTTAAATAAGTGATATTGGTTGACTGGAGATTCAGGGGGCTAGCCTATCCGGGAAAGTTCACTCACTTTGAATGAAGTAAATATTAAGTATCACATTTTGTGATGTAGCCATTATTTTTATAAAAAATCACCTGATAGGATTTATCATAAGTTAATGATAAGCAGAGTATTGATAGATGAGCAAGAAGAAGTTTTCTGTTGAGAATGAAGATCTCTCTACTGTTCGTACATCACTTCTTAATTTCAACCTTGTCCGGAAGTTGATCATGGAAATGTCTGATGAAGACTTCAATCAAGTTAAGGATAACCTTGAAAAGGCCATTGAGCAGCGTAATGAGTTGAAGGATTCTTTGGCAATTATCAAAAAGTACATGGATGACGCAGGTGTAACGGCGGAAGATGTGTATCGTGAATTTGGCAAAAAATTACAGACGGGCAGAAAAAACGATTCAGGAGAGTCTAATAAGTACAGGTATGAGTATAACGGTCAAATAATGTACTGGAGTGGACAAGGTCGTCGGCCTTCTGTTATTGCAGAAGCAATAAAAGCCGGAGGTTCTCTTGATGATTTTCTTATATCTCAGGGCACATCATCATCTTGTTCTGATTATGAGTGATACATCTAATCGGTTGAATGTTGCTGTAATGCTCGCTTTTGATGCTTATATGGCAGCGTTACCGTTTATTGTTTTAGTTACAAATTGGTCGTCATGGACATAACCTGAAATTATAACTATCATCGGGTCTTTCAAGTTGCTTATGCATATAACGCCAGGGAGGAAAACGAGAGTTAAAAAATTGAACTGTTCTCATAGAGACTGTAATTTAAATTGTGTAATTGCCGGTTTTTGATATGTTCACTCCAACAACGTAGACAAGTAGATTGTGGACGAAAAGACGCTTAAAGTCCTTGCGGCTGAACTGGCTAAAGGCCTCAAAACCGGGGCCGATCTCAATCAGTTTTCCCGTATGCTGACGAAATTAACTGTCGAAACGGCGCTTAATGCGGAACTCGGTAACGGCTGCAGATGTTCCTGCTCTGGTGTATGCTCAGCATCCTGTTTTGGTGCGGCGAAGACATGGAAGCGGCGGGAGAACCCCAGCGTATTAACCGCAAAGTTAACTTTGCACCGTTGCCCGGCAACCTCCACCTCAACTTCGCCCTAGTCGTGCTGGAGCTGGTATCCAGGCTGAGTTTCGAAGCGAACTGTTCTTTTTGACGGACGCATTTTACGTTTGGGCTGGATGTAGTAACGCAGCATGGAACGTCCGCCCGTATAACCCATTGCCTGACCGTTCGTTCAGAGCAACCAATCTGAGTCGCAATATCGACAATGTACGCGCCCTGCTGGCGCATTTGCTTTATCATGTAAAAGTCCTCTCTGCTCAGCATGTTGATGTCCTTTCTGGTGTGAGAACCTTAAGGAAACAACATGTTGGGTGGAGCGGACAATCCAAATGGTGAATTACCGTCTTATATCACTGGCGCTGACACCTGTAGTTTGTATACACAATCCCTGGCATTGAAACACACATATGAAGTGTACTTCGGATATGACCGTACGCTCAGGAAGTACGGCAGATTCCGTCAAAAATTACCTGTAAAGACAGACATCAGAAAAAACAGTGCTCGCCGCAGACCGGTGACCGGGCGAAGCCCGCGAACCGGCGAGGAAGCGCAATGTATCTGTAGTTACAGGGAGCAGGTACGCCCTGAAGCCCTTTCATAAAACGGTTGTGTGCGCTGTCCTTCTGGAATGATTTATCCACATATCCGGAGGCCCGATCCAGTAAACAGATCCATGAATGATCAACAAAGGATCCATTAAAGATCCCCATATCGCTGCAAACCTTGTCACTCATGGGCCGGGACCACGATCACATAAGCTGTGGCATGTTACTGATAAACTGTAACATGCTAATGATAAGCTGTATTCAGTAATCCATATACTGAAGTAAGTTAATGACATAAACTATGGTCAGTATGCCAGACTCAGTTGTTAAATACAGGCTGCAGGTTTTTCTTCAGTCAGTTAGCGGAGTTCTGACACACGATTTTCTGTTTATTCTTTTACTGTCCACAGGCTGGAGGCTTTCTGGAAAACGAAAATTCAGACATCAAAAAACTGTTCGGCGAGGTGGATAAGTCCTCCGGTGAGCTGGTGACACTGACACCAAACAATAACAACACCGTACAACCTGTGGCGCTGATGCGTCTGGGCGTTTTTGTACCGACCCTTAAATCACTGAAGAACAGTAAAAAAAATACACTGTCACGTACTGATGCCACGGAAGAGCTGACACGTCTTTCCCTGGCCCGTGCTGAGGGATTCGATAAGGTTGAGATCACCGGCCCCCGCCTGGATATGGATAATGATTTCAAGACCTGGGTGGGGATCATTCATTCCTTTGCCCGCCATAACGTGATTGGTGACAAAGTTGAACTGCCTTTTGTTGAGTTTGCAAAACTGTGTGGTATACCTTCAAGCCAGTCATCCCGCAGGCTGCGTGAGCGCATCAGCCCTTCCCTGAAGCGCATTGCCGGTACCGTGATTTCGTTTTCCCGTACCGATGAGAAGCACACCCGGGAATATATCACCCATCTGGTACAGTCAGCTTACTACGATACTGAGCGGGATATTGTGCAGTTACAGGCCGATCCCCGCCTGTTTGAACTGTACCAGTTTGACAGAAAAGTCCTTCTCCAGCTTAAGGCGATTAATGCCCTGAAGCGACGGGAGTCCGCCCAGGCACTCTACACCTTTATAGAGAGCCTGCCCCGGGATCCGGCACCGATATCGCTGGCGCGGCTGCGTGCACGCCTCAATCTGAAGTCTCCTGTATTTTCCCAGAACCAGACGGTCAGACGGGCAATGGAGCAGTTGCGCGAGATTGGATATCTTGATTACACGGAGATCCAGCGGGGGCGGACAAAATTCTTCTGTATTCACTACCGGCGTCCCCGGTTAAAAGCGCCGAATGACGAGAGTAAGGAAAATCCGTTGCAACCTTCACCTGCGGAAAAAGTCAGTCCGGAGATGGCGGAGAAGCTTGCCCTGCTTGAGAAACTGGGCATCACGCTGGATGACCTGGAAAAACTCTTCAAATCCCGCTGAACATAAACTGTAGTCAGTGAAGAGCGCTCCTTTACTGACTACAGCTTATATTAACCGGTGCAGTGAGTGGTCTGCTCACTGCAGTTTATATTCTGTTTCCTGCAGTGCTGTCTGTAGCTGAGCTGCCATCTGCCTGTCCCTTACGTAAGTGATCCCGTAACCTGATGCTGAGGCATTGCTCCCTTCATAAAACATGACTTACTCACTACAGCTTATATACATGCTCCAGCTTATGTTATGTCTGTTCTGCTGACCACAGCTTATATAAGGAAGCGCGTATGCCGTCACCTCAGGGGAGGCAGTGTACGCAGGATCTCCGCAGCATCCCGCCCGTCACCTGTGAAAGGCACTGCCAGCGTGGCAGCCATATCCAGTGCAAACACTCTGGTATAAACCTCCATCGAACGTGGATCCCTGTGACCAGCCAGTGCCTGGATGACTTTCCGGGGCTGGCGGTGATAGAGCATGTGCATGATATAGCTGTGCCGGAAGGTGTGTGGTGTGACCGGAATCGAAAAGTGTACCCCGTCAGCTTCGGCCCGTCTGACAGCCTGCTTCAGCCAGTTGCGCATGGTTTCGTCGGTCACGGCCCATAATGGTTCACGACGACGGGGCCGGGTGGTGATCATCCAGCTTTCCATCTGCCTGACATAGCTTATATCTGTCAGCGGCACCAGTCGCACTTCATCTTTTGGCGGGCGTCCGCGTCGCGCACGCACTTTTTCGGACAGGATCCGCACAAACGGTCTTACTCCATTCAGGTCAAATGATTCCGGCGTCAGCATCCGGGCTTCGCCAATACGCATTCCGGTATTCCAGAGGGTGGCGAACAGCATATGGTGACGCTGATCCGGCATATAGAAGAGAAGGGCACTCACTTCCGGGGCCAGCAGGTAGGCCGGTGTGGCCCCCGTGGAAGTGGCCATTCTTCTCAGGGAGAGCGCTGTTGCAAAATCCACCCCCGGCGCAATGGGTAACAGGGAGACGCGTTCTGGTGAATTCTGCAGGGGAATGACATTGTTCATGAGTTATTTTTCACGTAGCACACGCACTGTTTATGGATACAGGTATTCTGACCTGAACGCCCGGATCCTTCCACGACAATAAATCGCAGCGCGCGGATCCTTTTGTTTGCTTATCACGCATTATTGCGGGTAAAACCAAATACGTAAAGGTATGTTTTGCAGCAGGGATCCCGTATTAAGCCAGTCGTGGCGCGGGCTGAGGGCTGGTTTGCCGTTTTTGGGAGAAATGGGGTAATGCCAGGGCAAAGATGATCGCAAGGAAAGGAGAAAAATACACAGAGAGGGGAGTTGCGCTACGTGAATTCTGGCTAGGTACACCCCTGTAACCCTGCCAGTTTTCACGCAACGCAATGTGGTGGCTGATTACTGTCAGTTGAAATGACGGCTGGCATCCTGATGCTGACTTAATATACGAATAATAACAATTTCAGTATCAGTCTGCAGAAAATAAACCATATGCCGTTCAACGGGTAGTGCGAATGTGTATTCCCCAGTTCAGGAGGGGGAGTACCGATATTATGATTACTCATAACCTGAAAAATGTCGGATATCTGATTAATATATTTATCAGCCTACTCTTCACCGAAATGGTGGTACCCGTAATGCTAGATATCCTCCAGATCCTGACTGGCTTTAGGTGTGAGTTTAACGGTTTTCACCGGAAGCCCTCGCGCCAGCTTTCACTTTTTTCAGAAACGCATTTTTTTCCCACGACACAGGTTCACCGCTGCTCAAGCCTTCTGCCAGTAAATCCCGCAGGACACCTGGAGACGTGACTCTGCCTGTTTCTCTCGAAGGAGACGAAGTGACTCGCGGATTACCTCACTCTGTGTACGATAATCACCTGATTCTATGAGAGATTCTATGTACTCCCAGAGTTCATCTCCGAGAGCAACTGTCATTGTTCTGGCCATATCAAGCCTCGTGATTGTAAGTTTAAATTTTACATGCAGTTTATTCGATACTCAAAGGTGCTTCCAGTACAGAACATTTGGGAGAATTGGGGTAATGCCTGGAACAGACAGATACGGAGAAAAACCCTGCAGATAACCTTATACGACAACTGAAGGTGTCTGATGCCATATTCTTAGCTACTTCTCTGTCTTCAGGCGGCTTAGTCACAACATAAGACCGATGCATAATAAGCATATTTTTTCATGTTATGGTCTTGTTCATGCATGAACTATTATCTATTCAGTCACTTTTAAAGTTTTATATCATACTGCATATGATATATATCATCTCCTATATTCAGACTAAAAATATTATGACGATGGTCAAATGAATTTAGTGAAAACGCTACCTAAAACAATATGCTTATGATATAACTTATCAAGAATATGCGACAATCTTCTTGAAAGGTTACGGAGAAGAGTCAGATAATGAAGTGTTATAACTCATTCAGCTTTTTTATGTTCTCTTTATAGTAAAACCAGGAGATTAAGATGAATCAGAAGTGGAAGACGTTAATTATTTCATTATTAACACCATCAAGTATTATATCAGGGATTGCGTTGATAGTTCTCTGGGGATATTTCAGTCGCCTGGGCCGACTAGATATTTTCTTTGATGTAATGAATATTAAAAGCATCTTGGTATTGGTTTGTTGTGCAACTATACTATCATTGGCTATGATAGTATTTATCTTTTTTATAACCTCTTTTTTTATACCCGTAGTTATTCCTCAGGATATAAATAATCTTCCTGCTTACAATAAGATTCAGGGTAATTTTTTATCTGTGATGATGTTATCTGGCATGTTCCCCATGGCCTTTATATATGTGTTATACTGTGCATTTGATTTTGATCAGAATGTTAAAGATAACTCTGGCTGGTTATCTATTGCAAGTATGGGTGTACTGATAGCTGTTATTTTAGCCATAGTAAATAAGAGGTATCTTGAATATGACTTATCGTTTAAAAACAATAGAATGAAACTGTTGAGACGTGTTCAGATCTATCTTGTCATTCCGTTGTCTATTGCTTTACTGGTGCATCTTCAGTTAATTCCTCTGGAGATAGTTTTTAGTAATATTGCAACTTCAGATAAGAGTGTTAATTTCAAAGTGATAGCTGAACTGGCTTTCATGTCATATTTTATCTTTCTTCTGACAATGCTTCCTGGAGTCATTTATCTGAAAATGAATCCACAGCATAAATTTTCAAAAAGAATTAGCTATTCATTTATCGCATCCTTGATGTTATTATTAATAATATCGACTCAAATAACCGTGTTACCAGTGATTTTTACCCATTCCGTTATTAAGCTATCAGGTATAAGTGACTTCAAAATACATAGCTACATTATTAAAACAAGTGAATATCCTGAAGAGTTTTTTTCCAATGCAGCATGGGATAAAAAAAATATAAAACCGGGGGATTATTACTCTGTGCAGGCTGTTTCTATGTTTACGACAAACCAGTTTATTCTCCTTTGTCCTAAGGATATTATAAAGTTTTATCGGGAAAGCTGGAAGTTCGAGTTGCTTAATGTAGACTTCGATATAAATACCAGGAAGAAACTCCAGGAAGAAGCTGCATATTGCGTACCAATTTCTGCAATATCTGTAAAACGATGGGATATGCCTCTTCAGGGCTCGAAACCCTCAAGTTAGAAGGCAACTAGGGCGACTGTATTCTGTGACGAAATGAATGGCTGGCTCACTATAATAATGAGCGAACCCATCAGGGAAAAATGTGCAATGGGCGGACGCCAATGGAAACGTTACTCGATGGAAAACGCATCTGGGCCGAGAAAAATTTAAGCCAGATGTAATCTGACAGATACCTGTATAAATAACCGATAACTGTCAGATCAGGTCTGAGCTAATACATTTCAATAAAGGTACTTGCTCGCGCTCTGTCATTTTCTGAAACTCTTCATGCTGCATTTCGATTTTCCTTCTAAGATCATAACTCGCATACCTGTTCTTTTTATGTATATCTATATCTATTTTTGTGACGAGTTCAAACCACAATGTTCGCGCTCCCCATGCAGCGTTATGAAACATTTCCGCAACGGCTATAGAGTCTGTATTAACTGCTTCAGTCATGTAGTCGCTAATACGTTCAGCGGTAATTTTCGTTATTTCATCGTAATTCATTTTATCTCCTACAAGATTATTTAATGGAATGCAAAATATCTGGTCTGATAATAATGTTCCAGAATTAATATCTGCAGGCTATGTTAAGTTGTCCCCACACACAATCTACCTGTTTTCTCGTGTGTGCCACAGACGCAATACATAAATAGTCTGGCCATTAATTTCGTAACGGATTTCGTACTCGCCAGCAAAAATCCGTCTGACCTCCCTGGGTTCAAACTGAAACAACTGTTCTCCCATACGTGGATGAGTTAACAGAATGACCGGTGCCTGTGTCAGGGACTGTACCGTTCTGGCGGCAGCAGGTTTACTGGCCAGCACCAGAAAATCAAATAACCGCGACAAATCAGAAAGCGCCTTACTGGTCCACTTCAGTTCCATCAGCGTGGCACCGGTAACGGATTGTCAGTACTGAGGCTGTCCGACCAGGCCTGTACAGCCTGATGGTCGATAACCTGTCCGGATGTCACATCGTCCAGGGCTTCCAGCGTCAGGCGATTACGCTCCTCCTCCTGGGCAAGCCATGCAGAAAGCGCCTGTTTGATAACCCAGCCCCGGGAACGTTCCAGTCTGGCGGCCATCTGGTCGACTTTATCAGCCATAGGTAATGGCACATGCGCGGTAATTACTTTTGTTGCTTGTGCGGCATTGTTTTTCATTTGCATATCCGATTAGTTGTTAATCATATTTAATCATAGTGATTACTTTCAGACGGAACAAGGCAAATAATGCGCGTCAGCGCATGTAAGGCGGCATACGGAGGTTACATGTAGCACAGGTGTAAAACCGCCGAAGCCCGGCGTAAGCCGGTACTGATTGATAGATTTCACCTTACCCTTTTCCATCCTGCTAAGCCACACCCGCTTTCAGCTATGAGAGAGCCTTTGTGCGCAGTCGGGGCGTATCTCCGCGTTAGCGGGCCGTGAGGGACGCTTACGAGCGTGGATGAGAGACGTACAGTGGTTTCTTCTAGCTTTTATTTCCTCTCAGGTCCCGAATTGTCAACTTCTGAATCGTGGGGGCCCCTTTGGGGTGACGATTCAGTGGTTGACAACTGCACATAAAACACCCTGTGTGTGGGGTGATGGTTCACGTAGTGGTCCATCGCCCTGCCAGGGGTCAGTCGCCACTACACCATCACTTGAGAAAGAGAAGGGACTTGCTGTTATGTCAGTGAAACTTTGGTAAATTATCGTATCCTGTGGCAGGATGATGGTTTGTTACAGCATTGCAATTCATTAAAAAGGGGGCTTACGAAGAACAGTGGATATGATCGCAACTAAAACGCCTGCCATTGATAAAGCTGCCCGAATATTTCATTTTATTGCCGGGAAAGGCTCTGCCACCTACAGTGAAATTCACCAGAATGTCGGATTGCCTCAAAGCACCACCTCGGCCCTGCTTGCCAGCCTGACCACGCATGCCTTTCTGAGACAAAAAAATGGCCGGTATTATCTGGGGCTAATCTTTTACGAGCTTGGTAATAAAGCCATTCAGGATTTTGATTTTCGTGAACTGGCTGAAGAGTCACTCGTTTTTCTCCGTGACCAGACCCGTCTTGCCTGCCATCTGGGCGTTCTGGATGGTTCCACCGGCATCTATCTGGCGAAAAAAGAAAGCCAGAATGCGATTATCGTTCGCAGCTGGAAGGATCATCCGCTTGAGGCGGCAGCAGCTGCAGTCTGCGCCATGGGATTCGCGGGGGAGATCGCCCATGAACGGCTGACAACGCAGGATGGGAACGCAACGTACCGGAATTATATTATCGACGCGATCTATCATATGGACGGGGATGTGTTGGAGCACGGGGCGAAGTTTGAAGTAAAATAGGACTTGAAATTATGCCGATGCCCACATATACTGTGTATAGTATTTCAGACAGAAGGAAATGAACAGCATGGTCATTGATGAAGAACTTTACAGGCAGTATCTGCGCGGCGATGAAGCAGGACTTGAGGCTTTAATGAGAAAATACGGTAACCCGCTGACTCTATACATCAATGGCTATCTGCATGATGTCCACGAAGCGGAGGACCTGATGATCGAAGTCTTTTCCTATCTGTTCACAAAAAAGCCACGCATCCGGGACGGCGGTCTTAAGGCTTACCTGTATAAAGCAGCGCGGCACATGGCTTTGCGCCATAAAAGCAGACATCGGCTTTTCTTCAGCCTCGATGACCTGACGGAAGAGCCGGATGGAAAGACGTTGGTGGAAGAGGTCATTCGGACAAAGGAACGGGATCAGATCCTGCATATCTGTATGGATGAGCTGAAGGCGGATTATCGGGAAGCTCTTTATCTGACCTATTTTGAGGGTATGAGCTACCAGCAGGCCGCTGAGATCATGGGAAAAAGTGAGAAGCAGATCACTAATATGGTATACCGGGGAAAAGCGCGTCTGCGTGGATTGCTGGAGCGGGAGGGAATTACCAATGCGAAGTAATGAGGAACGGATCGCGGAAGTAAAACGTCGTATTGCGGAAAAAGAATACAAAAAAAGACTGCGGAGAGAATGGGCTGCAGCAGTTTGCTGCGTGGCCGCATGTCTTGCGGTGATCGTAGGTGTTTCCCTTTCCATGCCTGATACTGTCAGCCGGATCGAGATGGGAACTTCCGCTGGCTTTGAAACCGCGGCGACGATGTTAGGCGGCAGCACCGCACTTGGATATATCGTGGTCGGACTGCTCGCTTTCGTTCTCGGCGTGTGCGTGACGGTGTTATGTTTCCGCATCCGTAGACTGAACGAAGAAGAACAGACAGGGGAGCAAAAGGGGGAAAATACAGATGGAAGTCATCAGTAACCTCTTGCAAGCCGCGGTTACCCTGTTAGGCTTTTTTCTGGGCGGTATCCAGTATCTGAAAAGCCGGAAACAGGAGTATTTCCTGCTGACCTGCTTTTATGGCTGTTTCTTCCTTGGATCCTTCTACTGGACGCTGTATCTGCTCTTATTTTCCAAAACGCCGCAGGTCTTTTATGTGTCAGAGTTCGGCTGGGTAGCAAGTGTCATTTTCCTTTCCATGCTGCAATACACGCTTTCTTCGGCAGAAGAAAGGAGATTTCCGTGCAGGAAGGCCCTGAGTGCCGTCCTGATCGGTGTTCCGCTGTGCATGTTTTACTGCACATTTGGAGATATCCTCTCCAATCTGCTCTGGTGCGGTATGATGATCATTGTTTCCTGTTTTTCTATCCGGGGACTTGCCTATGCCAGAAGGCAGAGGGGAGCTGCAAATAATATGAAATATTTTCATATCTGGGTCCTTTGCTATGTGATATTAGAATATGCCCTCTGGACTTCTGGCTGCTTCTGGCCGGGAGATTCCATTTTCAGCCCATACTGCTGGTTTGATCTTCTGCTGGCAGGCTGCCTGCTCGCTTTGCTGCCGGTAATGGGAAAGGCGGTGCAGGAATGACGTATATTGAAAATGTTTTTATCTGTATGGCATCGCCGTTATTGATCGCCGCCCTGTGCATGGGAAAACGGCAGATAAAATTCTTTCTGTTCTGCCTTGCAGGAATGGGGGCGTGTCTGCTTTCCGCTTATATCAATACCTTTTTTGCCGCGCTTTATGGTGCGGATAACCTTGCCGCCACTGCGGAGATTGCCCCGGTGGTGGAGGAGGTCATGAAGCTTCTGCCTCTGCTCTTTTATCTTCTGATATTTGAGCCAAAGACGGAACAGATCAAAATCTCCGCTGTGATCACAGCTCTTTCCTTTGCCACCTTTGAAAATATCTGCTACCTGATCCAAAATGGAGCCGGACATTTTTCCTTTATTTTTTTCCGGGGGATCGGAACAGGAGCGATGCATGTGATCTGCGGAGCCATTGTAGGCGGAGGCCTTGCGTATGTGTGGCAGCGGACCTGGCTGAAGATTGCCGGAACCTGCGGTCTGCTGGGAGCAGCCATCACGTTTCACGCGCTCTATAATCTGCTGATCGCTTACGGCGGCGCAGTGCAGTATGCTGCCTATGTTCTGCCTGTAATGATCTTGGCAGCGGGAAAGCTGATTGCCCGCCGTCTGACATCGTAATATAATTTTATTTTGTGATTTTTGGGAGCTGTTTTTAAGCAGCTCTCATTTTTTTTGAAAAATCTGCTTTCCGGGTGAGAGTTTTTCCGGATTTTTGTACCTATATAAGTGAAAGGCCTTTAAGCTGAGTTTTCAGAAAGGAGGTTTTGTGTGCATGTACGATACACAAAAGCGTGTTGCACTGGCAAAGGAGCGGATAGCGAAATCTCGCCGCCGACAGGCGCGGCGAAGCATTCGCAGTCTGTCGGCACTGTGCGCTCTGCTGTTTTTGTCTCTTCTGGAAACGGTAGGGACGGTGCAGAGCCAGCCGATGGATGCCGCGGGAATGTACGGGGCGATCCTGCTGCATGAGGGTGTGGGCGGATATGTGCTGGAAGCGGTCATTTCCTTTACCGCGGCAGTTGTGTTCACTGCTTTATATATCAAGTTCAGAAAAAGGAAACAGATACCATAGAAATGGGGGAAAATCAATGAGAAAGCCAGAAAAACAAAAGAAACAAAGAGAACGGATCTATGCGGCACTGCTCTGCATCTGTACGATGCTTTCTTTAGTTTCTGTGCCTGTATTGGCAGCAGAAATGAGAAAAGGAGCGGGCAGCCATAAACATACCCGGGAGTGTTATACGTGGATGGAAAAATGTGTCCATGAGCATACGCCGGAATGTTATCCGCAGAAGGAGATAACGGGATCTGCAGCCACCTCATCTGACGCGGTGGAGGCCACCGAGTGCCGCCATGTATGCAGTGAGGAAAGCGGCTGCATCACGAAAGAATTAAATTGTCAATATGGCAGCGAAAGCACTCCAATAACTGCGAAAGCGCTTATGAAAAATAAAGCGATCGCCACCCGGTCCAATGCGCGGAAAGTCTCTTCTATCGCTCGCGCACAGGAAATGATCGATGCTTTGCCGGACGTAACGGATATCAATAACGATAACATCGAGGAGGTAAGGCTTCAGTTTAAGGCTGTTGAGGACGCAATGATACAGCTTTCCGTTGAGGACTCGGTCGTACTTGATATCGCTCGCTATCTGAAGGTTGCCGCGGTGCTGTATGGACCGTTTCCTGACATCCAGAATCCTATCCTCGGCACAGATATTAAATGGACGATCAGCAGAGACAATAAGACCATTACGATATCCGGTAAAGGGGAAATGCCTGATTTCGACAATACTAGTTCCGGTAAAAGGTGTCCCTGGGAGGACAAAAAGTCTAAGATTGACAAGGTGGTCATAGAGGAAGGAGTGACAACGATTGGACAAAATGCATTTAGTAAATGCATAAGACTCAGTGAGGTGCAAATTCCAAAAACAGTCAAAACAATAGGGAGTTCCGCTTTTTATGACTGTAACACCCTCAGGCAGATTGATATTCCAAATAGTGTCAAAAAGGTGATGCCCTTCGCGTTTCATAAATGCCCGCAACTTGGGCAAGTTCACACCCATTGGAAAGATCCGGATGAAGCAGAGTTGTCATTGGCATTTTATCTGCCTTATCAGCCCGGTGAATCATGGCCGGAGAATCTGACGATATATGTTCCTGACGCGTATAAAGACAAATTTGCAGCTGCATGGAAAAATTGGAAGGTAAAGGGCGAAACTTACACGGTCTCTTTTAATGGAGACGGAGCACCGGGATATATGGAGTCAGTGGAAGGCATATCCGGGGATTACGTTCTTCCGGAGTCTGGTTTTACATATCAATCAGCGATCCTTGATTACTGGGCGCTGGATAATCCTGATGGAGAGAAAGCGGGCTGTCCGGGAGATATTTTTCCTGTTACGGAGAATGTGGTGTTTTATGCCAGCTGGAGACTTGTGATCGTGATACCGGAGCCAGAAAATCCGGTTGTGTGTATTCACGCATGGGGCGAATGGCAGAGCGATGCCGATAAACATTGGAAGAAATGCTCTAACTGTGATGTCATCGGTAAAGAATCAATACATGAGTGGGATAGCGGCGAAGTGACAATACAGCCCACCTGTACAACCGCAGGCCAGAAAACCTATACCTGTACAGTCTGCTCTGCCACAAAATCAGAAACAATGGATGTGTGCGGCCATGATTTCAGCGTGCAGCAGCATAATGAAACCCGGCATTGGAAGAAATGTTCCCGCTGTGAGGCAGAGGATATCAGGGAAGATCACACCGGTGGAACAGCCACCTGTAAAGATCAGGCGGTGTGTTCTGTCTGCGGCGCGGCTTATGGGGAACTGAATCCAGATCATCACACGGGCGGTACCGAGGTGCGCGGCAGAGTTGAGGCCACCGCCAGCGCGGATGGCTATACGGGGGACACCTATTGTAAGGGCTGTGGTATCAGAATCGCGGCAGGACAGGCTGTCCCGAAGGATCCTACGACCCCGACGACACCTACGACCCCGACGACACCTACGACCCCGACGACACCTACGATTCCAACGACACCCACGATTCCAACGGTCCCGACGACCCCGAAAAAGGACAGCAGCAGTTCCGGAAGCAGCGATGATACCACCAGCTATACGCTGAACTTCCATGCGAACGGTGGCGGCGGCATAAGTGCAATTGGGGGAACCTACGGTAAGACGGTCAGCCTTTCCGATTATATTCCGACCCGTGAGGGCTATGATTTTACCGGCTGGTATTCCGACCAGGCATTGACACAGAGGATCACGGAACTCAGGACGATCGGAAACAGGACGGTTTACGCCGGCTGGATAAAGAGCGATCCAGACGCAGGGACGAATCCATTTACAGATGTGTATGCGAACGATTGGTTTTATAAGGTTGTGATGTTTGTCTATGAGAAGGGATTGATGTCCGGAATCAGCGCAACGACCTTTGCACCGAACACCAATATCACCCGTGCCCAGATCGCGGTGATCTTCTACCGTATGGCGGGCAGCCCTGCCGTTGAGGGAAAGAACCACTTTACGGATGTTGAGTATGGTCCCGGCACCGTAGGGCTTTACGATGCGGTAACCTGGGCACAGCAAAACGGTATTATGGGAGACTTTGACGGCAAGAAATTTGGGCCGGATGATCCTGTTACGCGTGAACAGCTTGCATCGATCTTTTATCGCTATGCACAGGTCAGGGGCTATGATACCATACAGAGTGGCATGGCAGCCGATAGCGATCTTCTTGATCTGAAGGGCACGGTTACCCGCGCTGAGACTGCGGAGATGCTCCATCAATTTGTAGAAAAACAGGGACTGAAACCTGTTGCTGCATCGACAGGTGCGACAGAATGGGTGAAACCGGCGAGCTGAGACGATACATCGGGCTGACTATCCGGTAAAAGGTGGAACCTGAGCACAGGCGGCTGATGACCTGTGTGTCCGGGTCAAAAAATGAATAAAAGACCTTTTGACATCGTTGATTATTTTGTGTCAAAAGGTCTTTTTACTATTTATAAAATCTATGTAGTTCATGCTGGACGTCAGTTGTAGAAAGCATATTTCTGGGCAGGATGGAATTTCTGCAAACAGTCCTAAAAAGAGATGAAAGAGCAGGGATTTATTTTATCTGCGTGAAGACAGAATATCCACGCCCCACACAAGCAGAATCAGTCCCAAAAGGATCGCTCCAGCCTTATTCCAGTCGTACTGGTTCATCGCGAAGATAAGCGGTGCGCCGATCCCGCCTGCCCCCACGAGTCCGAGAACGGACGCCTCACGGATATTGACGTCAAAGCGGTAGAGGACGGCGGAGCAGAATGCCGGGGCGATCTGCGGGAGAACGCTGTGGCAGATGGCTGGAACCGGGTGGACACCCATGGCGAGGAGCGCCCGGTACGGGCCGGGATCGATGGCCTCCAGACATTCGGTGAAGCGCTTTGTGAGAAGTCCGATGCTGCAGACGGCTAACGTCAGGACACCTGTGAAGGCGCCGGGACCGGAGACCCGGATAAAGATCAGTCCGTAGATCAGGAACGGGATCGACCGGATCGCCATGATGATCAGGTTAAAGAAAAAAGCAGCCGGCGCCGGGACAAAGCGTCGTGTGTTGAGAAAGGCAAGAGGTGCGGAAAGGAAAGCACCGATGGATGTTCCGACGATAGCGATGCAGATGGTCTCAAGGAGAAGGTAGCCGAGCCCGTCTTTCTCTGTGGAGAAAAAGAAGGTCCAGTCCGGATGCGTGAGTCCGGCTGCCATACTTTTTAAGGCAGCGGCACTTGTTCTTGAAAAATCCGGCGGAGTCTGTGTCGCTAGGCAGAAGAGGAAGAGCACTGCAAAACCGAAAAGGATCATCCGTCCAGAGATACGGGTCTTTTTGGACAAGTCCTTTCTGCCTGAAAAAAGTTCTGCGATCTGTCCGCTGTGGATCACAGCTGTAAAATACCGGTTCGCGGATTCGATGACACAGACGGTGAGAAAGAGCAGCAGCAGGATCGTTCCGACCTTGTGGAATTCCCGCCAGGAGATCTTTTCGTTTAGGATCAGGCCGATCCCGCCTGCCCCTACGTATCCGAGGATAGAGCTGTGCCGCACATTCGTTTCAAAGAGGTACAGGGCGTTTGTCAGAAACGCGGGCAAAATCTCCGGCAGGACGGCATGGATAAATGCCGGGAAACGGGCGCAGCCCGTAGAGATAAGGGCCTGATAGGGGGCTGTGTCCGCATGTTCCGCATCCTCGTAGGTGAGCTTCGTCATGATCGCGAAGGTGTAGAGCGTGATGGCGAAGGTTCCCGCAAAGGTTCCGAGTCCGAAGAGAAAGGTCGCGGCGAGCGCCAGGATCAGCGCCGGAAAAGACCGGAGTATCTGGATCAGGAGACGCAGCAAACGCCTTGCCCAGGACGGAAAATGCAGGGACACGGCGCCAAAAGGGGAAACGATCAGCGCCAGAGCGGATCCTGTTACGGTACCAGTAACGGACATCTGAATCGTGTAAAAGAGCGGCAGCAGGATCTTTGGAAAATAAGAGAGATCCGGCCGCATCATGTCGGCCGCCAGATCTGAAAGATGGGAGCTCCTTGAAACAAAAAGAGCCGGATCACATCCGGTGAAGGACGCGGCGGCGTAAAAGCAGAGAAGGAAGAGGATCCAGCCGGCAGGTTTTATATAATTTTTTCGATTTCTGTACATGGATTGCTTCCTCCTCTGAAATGCTTCTCTGCAAGGATCCGTTGGGATGGATAAATGCATAAATAGCAGAGTCCTATTATTCATAACCTAAGACAGGTGGGAGTCTTCGAGACTGAGATAAATGTTTCTCAAGATTTCCTCATTCATTTCCGATGGCGTTCCATCAAAAACCACATTTCCGTCCTTCAGCCCAATGATCCGGTCGGAAAACTCCTGAGAAAATTCAAGGTTATGGCTGTTCATAAGAATCGTGACGCCATCCTTTTCCTGAATCTCCTTTAAAAGTGTCAGGATCTGCCGCCCGGTGACCGGATCCAAGGAGGCGGCGGGCTCATCAGCCAGCAGGATTTTTGGATGACGCATGAGGGCTCTCGCGATGGCGGCGCGCTGTTTCTGACCACCGGAGAGATTTTTTACCGGTTCTTCTGATTTTTCCAAGAGTCCCACGCGGTCAAGAAATTTCAGTGCTTCTGCCCGGCGCTTTTTTCCGTAGATTCCGAACACAGCGGGGAAAAATCCCATATCCGGCAGACAGGCAGTGAGCACATTTGCAAGGCAGGTGGAATTTTCCACGAGACAGAAATCCTGATAGATGGTGCCGATGGATCTCTTTACATTCTTCCTGGCGGTTCCGGACATGGACGATATGTCGCTGCCATCAAAAAGGACAGCCCCGTCCCCCGGCGTCTCCATGCCGTTTAAGATCCGGAACAGGGTGGTTTTTCCAGCTCCGGACGGACCGATCACGGAGACGAACTCGCCCTGAGGGATGGTAAAGGTTACATGGTCCAGGGCGCGTGTCCCGTTTTTAAATTGTTTTCCAATGTTCTGAAGAACGATTTCCATGAAGATACCTGCCTTACAAATAATGAATCAGTAAAAAATTGGAACCTGTTTAGTTCATAGACTTTAACATTTCCTGTGCGGCGCGTTCCCCGTCATAGTTCGCGTCATCGCCCCACTCGTAGCCGACCTGACTGAAGACTTTGATGATGTCTTTGCCTTCATCGGTTCCTGCGATCTCGATGAAGGAATCACCGAGAGCCTGACGGAAGTCAGCGTCCTGCATAAGGTCGGAAGTTTTGCTGTATGCGATCATATCGTTGTAGATTCCCTCTGTGACGCCGATAATGCCTGTCTGCTTTACCATATCATCAGTGCCGCCGAATTTCTCTTTCCAGTCCGGCGCATATTTTGTGCGGATATGGCCATAGGAGACCATGAGGTCTGCCTGTCCGGAGGCGAGGCGGGCAAGGGAGGTGGTGTAGGAATCGGACTGGACCGCATTTGCGAGGTCAGCGATGGTCTTTCCGTAGCGCTCGTTTAACCATAAGGACGGATAAATGTAGCCGGACGCGGAGGTCGGTCCCATGACTGCCCAGGTGGCGCTGTTTAAGTCATCCCAGGTAAGTTCCTCGCCGTTGTTGACTTTTGCTAAGAGCTCCTGACCTTTTTCACTCGGTCCCGCGAGAACGATGGAGCGGTAATATGTGCTCATTTTGTCTGTGTTTTCCTCGATGGTGCCGTCGTTCCATTCCTTCGGATCTTCGGAATCCTTATTGATGGCGTAACGGAGAGCCGTCAGGAGAACGTCGCAGTCATCGGAGAACAGGACATAGTTTCCTCCGGAGATAAATCCGATATCAGCGCTTCCTGCGCTCAGTGCCTCACCGACAGCGGTGTAGCTTGTTCCGACGGTCATGTCGATGTCTTTGACATCGTAGCCTTTTTCAAGCAGTGTCTCTTTTAAAAGGTTTTCTAACGGCTCTGTTGCTGTCGTGATCGTATCTGCGTCCGCGTATGGGGAGAAGGCGATCTTTAAGGAATCGATGGATTTTGTCTCTGCGGAAGCGGCTGCTTCAGAAGTGCTTTCCGCAGAAGCGGCAGCTGTGGTCTCCCCTGTGGAAGCAGCCGGTGCGTCCGTTTTGGAAGAACATCCTGAAGTGAGTCCGAGGCAGAGCGCCAGGGAGAGAGCGGGTACAACAAATTTTCTCATGATAATACCTCCATAGCCCGTCAGGGCAGAATATATTTTCTGCTGAAAGAATGGGACACCGGGAAATACGGTGAAATAGTTTCAATATCCGCCAATGGTCAGGACACTGTGAGAGCGTGATCGTTCCGAATAAGAAATAGAACGCGTTCAGTTGCCATGAATCCGGAAGAAACAGGCGGATAAAGAAAAAGGCATACTTTCTGCAGCATGCCGTAAAAATGACTTTCAGGCAGAATGCTGACAAGCCGCGGACATGGATCCGCGGCAAGGGACGGTCGATCCTTTCTGGGATCCTCTCAGCCCGGAACACGGACTCCCTCGCAATCTGGTCTTCGTCATCAAGTAATTGAATTGACCGCAGCACCAGGGCGCTCCCCCTCATGCTGCATTCCGTTAACCGTTATGGATTGTAGCACAGGAGAGGGAAAAAGGCAAGAGAGGAAATTTCTGGAAGGTCCGCCGGAAAAAAGATGGACGGGGAACACAAGGCTGTAAGCAGGCTGCACGGACACATGAAAAATATCGATGGATCCATGCGAAATTCGCAGTCTTAAAATCATGTACGAAACCGGGTGCAAACTTGACTTTTCCGTGCGGAAAGTATATAGTAAATCTTGTCAGAAAAAAGAAAATAAACAGACCGGGGAGCCTGACGGATCAGGCTGAGAGTTGGCTGCATCGCCAAGACCCGTATACCTGATTTGGATCATGCCAACGTAGGAAGCTGCTGAAGAGAAAGAGTAGAAGTGGAGATACCTGCGGGTGTCTCCTTTTTTTACGCGAACAACGAGCCAAAGTCCGCGCTTGCGCGAGACCTTGGCGACTGTCGCGATAACAAGGGGAAACTCGCGAAGCGTGTTTTCACTTGTTATAACAGGAATTCCGAGGAATTCCCTGTTACAAAAAAGGCACTAACGTGCCAATGCTGCGCACTCGTGCGAAGATGCAGATCGTCGCAAGTGACCGCGCGGGGCGCATCCTTTTTATGATATGCATTCGAAAGAATCTGCTGATGACAGGTCGGCAGGTAAATTGAAAGGCAGAATGGCTTGAAAAATACGTCTGGTGCGTATTTCGATTTTTTAGGAGGTAAGATATGAACTGCAGACCGGAAGATATGCTGCTTTACGCGGTGACAGACCGCGCGTGGTTAAACGGAGCAACCCTGGAGAGCCAGGTGGAACAGGCATTAAAAGGCGGAGCGACCTTTGTACAGCTGAGAGAAAAAGAGCTGGACGAGGAGACTTTCCTCGAAGAGGCAAAAAAGATCAAAAAGCTCTGCGGGAAGTATCATGTCCCGTTTGTGATCAATGACAACGTGGACATTGCCCTGGCGGTGGATGCAGACGGCGTCCATGTGGGACAGAGCGATATGGAAGCAGGAAAAGTGAGAGAAAAGCTGGGGCCGGATAAGATCATCGGCGTTTCCTGCAAGACGGTGGAGCAGGCGCTTCTCGCAAAAAAGCATGGGGCAGATTACCTCGGTGTCGGCGCCATGTATCCGACCGGGACAAAGAAGGACGCGACGGCAGTGACACCGGCGGCACTTTCAGAGATCTGCCATGCGGTGGATATTCCGGTAGTTGCGATCGGCGGGATCAATAATGACCGCCTCGAGCCGTTAAAGGGAACCGGAGTGGACGGCGTCGCAGTCGTGAGCGCGATCTTTGCGGCAGAGGATATCGAGAAGGCAGCGAAAGAATTGAAGGAAGCTGTGAGGGAGATTCTGTAGGGGGAAAACCGCTGCTTTTCGCGGGTAGGAATTTTCAGAACTGAAAATTCCGTATGATACCGTTGTGGTCGCGGATCTTGCCGATTCGGAATGTGAAGTATCGGCAAAATCCTGTTCTGTATCACGACAGGAATGACCGGAAAGGAATATGGCGTCCGTGACGTCTGCCTTGTACTGGGCAGAAAAAATGAGCCAAAAATTCAGGGAACAGAAGAAAAGGTTGATCAGAATATTTTCGGAGATAAAACCGGAAAAGAGGCAACACGACCTCTGTTCAGACCTGATTTTGGAATAGATCAAACGGGATCCATGGAAAGATTTTACACGGGATCCGGCGGAACCGATGTGTTCCGCGGCGGCACATTGGGGGCACCACCTTGCGTCGCCTAAGAAAAAGTTAATGGCAGAGGTCCGGCTCTTGAAACAGCAGAACCGCTGCAGAGATGAATGCCTGAAAGGAGTTATTTATGAAGACAGCATTAACGATCGCTGGAAGTGATTCCAGCGGAGGCGCCGGCATCCAGGCCGACTTAAAGACGATGATCGCAAACGGAGTTTATGGAATGAGCGCGATCACAGCACTGACGGCCCAGAACACGACCGGCGTCCAGGGAATTTTTGAGGTAACACCGGAATTCCTGGAACAGGAGATCGACAGCGTATTTACGGACATCCGTCCGGACGCGGTGAAGATCGGCATGGTTTCTTCCGCGGGACTTATCAGGTCCATCGCAAAGAAGCTTCATGAGTACAAAGCAGAAAATATCGTTGTGGACCCGGTCATGGTGGCGACAAGCGGATCAAAGCTGATCAGCGACGATGCCATCGGCACATTAAAAGAGTATCTGTTTCCGTTAGCGGCGGTCCTGACCCCGAATATCCCGGAGACAGAAGTTTTATCAGGAATGGAAGTAAAGTCCGCCGAGGACATGATCGCGGCGGCAAAACTGATCAGTGAGACATATCACTGTGCGGTTCTCTGCAAAGGCGGTCATCAGTTAAATGATGCCAACGATCTCTTATACCGGGACGGCGGTTACCGCTGGTTCAACGGAAAGCGGATCGACAACCCGAACACCCACGGGACCGGCTGCACCTTATCGAGTGCCATCGCCTCCAACCTTGCAAAAGGCTATGACCTCGACACCGCAGTGGAGCGCGCGAAAGCGTACATTTCCGGTGCGCTTGCAGCCATGCTGGACCTTGGACACGGATCCGGCCCGATGGATCACGGATTTGATTTTCGCGGAAAAGGATTTGCGGAGGAACACGTATGACGATGACAGAACGCCTTCTTGAGGCGACAAAAGAGATCTGGGCAGGCTACAATGAAAAGCCATTCGTAAAAGGGATCGCGGACGGCAGCCTGGACCATGAGAAATTCAAATTTTACATGATACAGGATTATCTGTATCTGCTTGATTATACAAAGGTATTTTCCATCGGCGCCGCGAAGGCAAAGGATCTCGATGCCATGCGCCTGTTTGCGGGTTATACCCATTCGATCCTGGACGGGGAGATGGATATCCACCGCGCGTACATGGAACGCCTGGGGATCACGAAGGAAGAGGCGGAGCGGACGGCGGTCGCCCTGGATAATTTATCCTACACCTCCTACATGCTCCGTGTGGCTTACGAGGAAGGCGAGGCGGAGGTTACCGCGGCGATCCTCTCCTGTGCACTGAGCTATGAGTTTATCGCAAAGAAGATCATGGAACAGTACCCGGATGCGGACAAACATGAGTTCTACGGCGAGTGGGTCAACGGTTATGCGTCCGATTCCTACCATGAGGATAACGAGGTGCTGACAGAGCTGATGAACCGCCTGTCGGAGGACTATTCCGAGAAGAGAAAAGAGCATCTTGTGGAGGTCTTTACAGCCTGCTCCCGCTATGAGGCGGCATTCTGGGATATGGCATGGGAAATGAGGCAGTAGGATGCTGAAATTTGACAATGTAAGCTTTCAATATGATGTGGAAGATTTCTCCATCATTGACCACCTTTCCTTCGATGTACAGGATGGGGAATTCGTGTCCGTCATCGGCGCTTCCGGCTGTGGTAAGAGTACGATCTTCCGGCTTGTGAACAAGCTTCTTCTGCCGGCTTCCGGCGAGATCCTGGTGGACGGAGAGTCCATTGAGAGGAAGAGAAACTACTGTGGATACATGCCGCAGCAGGATCTTTTATTTCCATGGCGGACCGTGAGGGAGAATCTCCTGCTGCCGATGGAGATCCGGGGCGGATATTCGAAAATGGAGATGAGAGAGAAAGCGGACGCGGCGCTCGAATCTGTTGGTCTTAAGGACTGGGGTGACAAGATGCCGAAGGAGCTTTCCGGCGGCATGCGCCAGAGAGCGGCGTTTGCGAGAACGGTGCTCACGGGTTCCGACCTTCTGCTTCTCGATGAGCCATTTTCAGCCCTCGATTACCTGACGAGGATCTCCATGCGGGAATGGCTTTTAGAGCAGTGGGAGAGGGAGAAAAAGACAGTCCTTTTTATCACGCACGATGTGGAGGAAGCGGTCTTTTTGTCCAGCCGGATCCTGGTTGTAGAGGAATCACCGATCACCCATCTGCGGGCCATTGATGTTCCGGCAGAATATCCGAGATCCAGGGACGAGCTTCGGAAACCGGAGATACTGTCCCTGAAGGAGGAGCTGATCGGTATGCTGAGGAAGGAGACGTCATGAGTAAGAAGATGAAGAAGGATCATGCGCGGGTTCCTTCCGGGGCTTCGCACGGACAGACCCATAATTTTCTGAGTACGAATCTTCCGGCGGCGATTCTGGTGGCAGCTCTGCTGATCTTCTGGCAGGCGGCGGCTATGGGGATCGACGCGGCGTATATCCTGCCGTCACCGACTCAGGTGGTGGTACGGCTCTGGGAGCTTAGAGGTCCGTTATTTAAGGCACACCTTCCGGCAACGATGTCGGTGGTGTGGATCGGACTTCTGATCTCCATTATTCTTGGCCTTGGTCTGGCCGTTCTGATGGATGCCAGCGAGACAGCGGAAAAGGCACTTTATCCGCTTATCATCGCGTCCCAGACGATCCCGACGACAGCTCTGGCGCCGCTTTTTGTGCTCTGGTTCGGATATACGATCTGGAGCAAGGTGCTTGTGACGGTGCTGATCACGTTTTTCCCGATCACGATCACAGTATTCGACGGATTTAAGTCGGTGAAGACGGAGATGGAAGCGCTCTTGTTTACCTTTGGCGCGGATAAACGTCAGATTTTTATGAAGTTAAAGGTTCCGGCTGTTCTGCCCTGCTTTTTCTCAGCGATCAAGATGGCAGTCCCGTTATCGATCATCGGAGCGGCCATCGGTGAATGGCTGGGAGCTCAAAGCGGACTTGGATACTTCAGCAGGAGGATGATGACACAGCTTGATGGAGCCGGAGTGTTCGCACCGATCTTATTGTTATCGGTGGCAGCGATGGCGGCTGTCTGGGTGGTCACACTGCTTGAAAAACGGATCATTCACTGGAGAAATGAGTAGAAAACACAACATGAAATTCTGGATGACCAGTGAAAGAGCAGGACAAATTATTTTGATAACGAAAGGAAATGACATGAAAAAAGGAATGAGAATCGCTGCAGCGGTGATGGCTGCGGCTTTCAGTATGACAGTACTTGCAGGTTGCGGTAAGAGTGAGACAAAGACAGCGGAGACGACGGCAGCGGCAGCCGCTTCAGCGGAAAACAGCAGCGCGGCAGAGACAGCAGCTGCTTCTGATGAGAAAAAGGATCTCTGTGAGTTCTTTGCAGTTTTGGTCTGGTATCCGAATGCGATCCACACCTTTATCTACA